>VYLF01000190.1_pt1 | contig 31051 bp, 35 predicted proteins | sample 5114371 | NCBI WGS metagenome assembly VYLF01 (sample SAMN12291773, study PRJNA351875) | freshwater metagenome | isolation source: freshwater lake | place: USA: Michigan, Kent Lake | collected 2013-08-15 | reverse complement strand
TTGCATTAGCTCTTCTATATTTTTTGGGAACATTTGATGTAGCTGGAGCCAATGATAGAGATGTTGACCCACATAAAAACTGCTGTGTCTGCGTTGACCTTTATATCTTTTTTCTGGTCTTGTGACATATTTTTGGATTCCCATATCCTTAATTTTTTTACCTTGCATTGTGGCACTTGTATAGGCGATAGCTATAACAATTATCAGCTTTGATAGGTATTGCGGTGCTAATTGAGAACCTTCTAAGCTATACCCTCCCGACTTAAAATCTCGAAACATCTCCTCAATATCAAATCTTTTTTGATAGGCAATTATTGCCGTTTCTACATCTCCAAAGTTAGTCAGAATATACCAAGGTTCTTTTGTTTTAAAAACCCCATAGGTTTTTTCCCACTTACCAGCTAAGTTAAACTCTCCAAATCCCTGCTCTTTTGTAATATTGACATCCTTCAAAAATAGTTGAGTTCCTGGACTTAAACCTAACTCTCTCATTTCTTGATAAATTCCTTCTTTTCTCTTCACATTTGTACTTTATTTTTGTCTTAAATAAAAGTACAAACTCTGCTTCTGAAGCCACTTTTCAAGACTGACTGAGCAAAATTTTTTATCTCCTAATACCACTATTTTATGACCTGATAGCACCGTCAATATTTTCTCCAATACTCGCTTTTGTTCTTCGAGATTACTGCTGCCTTTCTTATCTAAGATATCCCAATAAATTGGCATGGCTCTCTTGTCATAAATTAGACTCACCATCAAGATATTTATTGCTCCCAAACTCGTCCAGTCTATGGCAATATATACTAATTCTTTTATTGTGAATATTTCCTCCTGTTTTAACATCTCTTTTAGGCAGGGAAACCAGATTTTTTCAATATTCAGAATTTCCAGCTTTAAAAATCTTTTTAGTTTTTTTCCCCGACTCTCAAACAGGATTGGTATTGGTAGTGCTTCTGCTAATATCTCTAACTTGGCTTGCTTTAGTATTTGCCAGGTTCCAACTATCATTAACAACAGTAGATATCTGGCTCGCCCCAGTTCATTCTCTAAGACTTTCTGGTATAGTTCACTTATCATTTTCGTTATTTAGGTCATATATAGTAAATATGACTTATCTTTTTTGGGAGTCTCTGTCTGTATTCCATGCTACATAAGCTTTTCAGCTTGCTTGTCCCCCTGTCAGGTTTATGATGAGCGAGACAGATTAATTAGTCGTACCGAACCCGATAACCGTACTATTAGCTATACTTACGACAAGGCTAGTAATATTCTTACCTTAACCGTACCTTCAGGAACAACTACTTATACTTATGATGGGTTGAATCGCCTTGATACTGTTAAAGATGCCGATAATGGAGTAACAGACTATAATTATGATGCGGTGGGTAATTTGATTAAAACAGTCTTCCCCAATGGGGTGATTGAAAATCAACAATATGACTTATTAAATCGCTTAACCTACCTCGAAAACCGCAACTCTACGGGTATTATTTCTAGTTATACTTATACTCTAGATGCGATGGGTAATCGGGTGAAAGTGGTAGAAAATGATGGTCGCACTGTGGAGTACACCTATGACAATCTCTATCGCTTAACCCAAGATAAAATTACTGACACTGTAGCAGGTAACAAAACGATTACTTATAGTTTTGATGCAGTAGGAAATCGTTTAGAAAAAGTCGATTCAGTGGCAGGTAAAACTACATATAACTATGATAAAAACGACAGATTGTTAAAAGAAATCCTTGGCGGAAATGTTACCCAATATCAATACGATGATGAGGGTAATCTCCTTGCTAAGGTAGAAGATGGCGCAACTACCACTAATTATGAGTGGAATGCTAAAGGTGAATTAACCGCGGTAGAAGTCACGGAAAACGGCGAAACGGGACGCATCGAGTTTGAATATGATCATAATGGTATCCGAGTGGCGATTGATGTGGATGGTGAGGTGACTCGCTTCTTAATCGACAACAATCAACAGCAATACGCCCAAGTGATTGAGGAATATCAAACTAATGGTACAGTTAATACTACCTATACTCACGGTTGGGATTTAATCTCTCAAGATGACGGCGCAAATCGGATTTACTATCAAGTGGATGGTTTAGGTAGCACTCGTTTAATGACGGGTAATAATGGTTCTGTTATCGTAGAATATGATTATGATGCTTATGGTAATTTAACCCGTAAAGTCGGGGATGCGGAGAATAATTATCTGTTCGCTGGTGAGCAGTTTGATGAGGCGGTAGATGGTTATTATTTACGAGCAAGGTATTATGATCCTAATACCGGGCGTTTTGCTTCCGTTGATCCGTTTGAGGGTTACAATAATCAACCGATAACCTTGCATGATTATTTATACGCTGGGGTTAATCCTGTAAATGCGATCGATCCTAGTGGGGAGGTGGCTATAATTGAATATCGTCCTCTTCTAAACTATATAACACCATTTCTAGGGGATGTTGGTACTCTCACTGATATTGGGAATGCCTTCTACTGCCCGAAAGAGCCAAAATTTCCCACCCAAAATGATAATTTACGAGCATTATATGGTTTTTCTGTCCCTCTTGTTCTTGCTTTTCTCAGAGCAAGCCCAATTTTACTCGGCAGTTCATTAAGCATACCTTTGATACTCCTTTTTTACAGTTATTATTGCCCTATTATTGTAAATTTATATTCTTCAATAAGTTCAGCATTATCTTCAGTAAATCAGCGCTAGTAATCTTGTAGTAGTGCGATCGCCGCTCTTGTAGGGTGCGTTAGTGCGATCGCCGATCTTGTAGGGTGCGTTAGGCGGCGATAATTTCTGTTAAAAAACCAAAATCAATAATCCGCCGTAACGCACCAACTTCATAATCAAATTGGTGCGTTACGCTTACGCGCTTCGCACCCTACTGGACTGTTTCAACTAAAATAGGGCAATAGATTTCGGCTTAAAGTCTTAGATTATAAAATTTATAGCATTTTTCTAATACACCAAATTAGCTGAAACAGTCCACTAGCTATGATACCTTGGGAGTATGACAACGACAAAATTTGAGAGTGCGCTGTTTAGGGGGAGATTGAACTAGAATTGAGTTTATGAACTTACAATTTGAGTGGGATAACCCCAAGGCAAAACTTAATCTCAAAAAGCATGGCATCAATTTTGAAGAAGCCAAGGCTGTTTTTCGAGATCCTTTAGCCTAAGCTAAACGGCGCTTAACCTGCATGATCCAATAGCTATAACCCTTTTGGAGTCTATATCGGTGATCCGAAGTAAAAGCCGTTTAGCCTACATTTTTGATGATGAGTGGCATTCGGTCGGTGAAAAACGAGAAATTATTATCGGACACGATGACAAGAATCGTCTTTTAGTAGTTTGTTTTACTGAAAGAAATCAAATGATTCGTATTATCAGCGCACGTTTAACAACCAAAAAAGAACGCCAAGACTATGAAAAATACACAGGATTCTGAAACCAAACAAAATTTACAAGATGACCTACTTCCTGAATATAACTTTGATTATACTAAGGCTCATCCTAATCGTTTTGCTTCTCAGGTAAATGAAATAAAAATAACTGTCACCTTAGAACCAGATGTCGCTAAAGTTTTCAAAAATTCTGAAGATGTAAACAAAGCACTGCGAGCTATCTTATCCGCTATCCCTGAAAAATAAGTGCGATCACCGATCTTGTAGCCGCTCTTGTAGGGTGCGTGTTTGCGGTTACCAATTCGGTAAAAAAACAAAATTAACAATCCGCGCCCCGCGCATCAACTTTATTATTAAATTGGTGCGTTACGCTTTCGCGCTTCGCACCCTACGATTTATGTTTTTGTTTGAGCGCGATCGTTTATAATCAAAATATCATTATTTTGGAGTAAAAGAAAAATGCGTAAACAGACCATTCAATATACATCATCTTTAGATGCTTTGATTGCTGTTGCCAAGCGACTTAGCGTCTATGAAAACCAACATAAAATGGATTCTGAAGATTTTTATAACGAATACAATCAGGGAACATTGTCAGATGATATAATATTTATAGAATGGGCAAACGATTATCGTCATTACCTTGCTTTGCGTCAAGAACTAGAACAAATATTAAATCATGCTGCTTAAACTTTTATCTGATTACCTCAATCAAGTAGAGCAAGCAATTGTGCAGTGTGAAAATGCTTATGTAGAACGTTATCAAGAAGAAATACTGACATCACAAAGAGCCAATTTAAGAATTAGGTTGCGTTTCAAGCAGACCCATTTATTAGAAATAAACGAAGCTATAGTAATCACAGACAATTACTTAGAATTCCTAGATTATCGTTACCATTTACAAGATGAAAAAACCAACCTAGTTTTTCGTTATGATAATACCCCTCACTTTCCCAATCTCTCTACTTTTACCCATCACAAGCATTTCCCAAACGATGTAATTAGTTGTCAAAAACATGAAATTACTCAAGTCTTAAAAGAAGCAACAGAGTTATTGAGGTAAATAAAATGTATTTAATGCGATCGCCTGATCTTGTATATCTTGTAGTGCGATCGCCTGATCTTGTAGGTTGGGTGATGGGTACTCAACCCAACATCATCCCCATGATGCTCTAATCTTGTGTCGTGATCTTGTGATATTTTGGTTGAGAGTGCGATGTTGAAGGCACTGCGTAGCAGCACGCTAATTCATAAATTATCAAATAATTCATAAATTATCAAAGGAGATTGTCATGAAAGGAGAATTCACCGCCATCATTGAAGCAGCAACAGAAGGGGGATACTGGGCGATTTGTCCTGAAGTACTAGGTGCAAATGGTCAAGGAGAAACCATTGAAGAAGCCAAAGAAAGCTTAAAAAGTGCTATTCAACTAATTTTTGAAGATCGTTTGGCTGATATTCGTCGAGGACTACCAAAAGAAGCGATCGAGGAGACAATTTCCATTCCATGAAACGTCAAGAATTAGAAAAAAAGTTGCGGAAAGCTGGTTGTTATCTTAAGCGAGAGGGCGCTTCTCATTCTCTTTGGATTAACCCTCAAACTGGGGTGATTGAAGCTGTACCACGACATACAGAAATCAAAGAATTTTTAGCACAAAAAATTCTCAGAAACCTGAATGCTCAATAGTGCGATGCCGAAGGCACTGCCTAGCAGTACGCCGATCTTGTAGGGTGTGTTAGACGGCGATTATCTTTGATAAAAAACTCAAATTAACAATCCGCACCCCACGCACTAACTTTATTATTAAATTGGTGCGTTACGCTATCGAAAAGCTCACTCTACGAGTTAGTGCGCTCGCCTGTGGCTGGGGTTGAGGGTTGAATAGAGCAAATTATAAATAAAGCAAAATCGATGAGAACCATTCCCTTAACTTTAGAACAGCTTATTTAAGCAGTAAGCTAAACGGCGCTTAACCTGCATGATCCAACAGCTATAACCCTTTTGGAGTCTATATCGGTGATCCGAAGTAAAAGCCGTTTAGCTTACAACAATTGTCGCCTGAAGAACGAATTGCGATCGCCTGATCGGGTAGAGAACAGGGACGTATTGCCTAAGACGGATAACAGAAGGTAGGGGTAAGTCACGACAAACCACTTTTCCGCTATGTTCTAGGGATTCAGCTTTTCCTTTCAACAATAAAAAGATCGCGCGCCACCAACTGGTAATATTTAGCGGTTCTTAGGAGGCATTCAACAGGAGAACCTTGATCATAGGTGTCTGGAGATCGCTTGAATTTACCCCGAATGGTAGCGCAGATCACTGAGATGGGAACCTATTATTCAGTGTTGGGGAAGTGGGGAGCTTTTTTCAGTTATCGGTAAACAGCCTTTCGTCCGGGGATGATGCCAAATCCCCTCATGCCTCTTATTGCCGGCCGACGACCGACGAGCGATAACTAATTTTTGATAAGCTAAAAGACAGTAATTATAATTTCGTCGTCAATCCTATGATTTTGCCAGGTAGTACCGTTCGAGTCACCAATCCCGATGATACCTACTATAAATTTGAAGGTTTAGCCCAGCGTTTAAGCGATGGGAAAGTGGCCGTTCTTTTTGAGGGGGGCAACTGGGATAAGTTAGTCACCTTTAATCTCTCGGAATTAGAAGAAGTAATTATTGCCCCAGCTAAAGGCAAAAAATAACCATGCGTCCACCCTTACCGCAATTGGCCACGGATAACCGCCATCCCGATCATATCGCCGAAGTTATTGAGACGACGACGACCGAGTTTTTAGCGCAATGTTTGGAACCAGAGGAGTTAAACTTTCCTTTTATGCCCGCTTTTGGTAGTTGGGTAAAAGCCTACGATGAAGAAACGGGTAATAAGATTTTTGGGATTGTCACCTTTGCCACCACTGCCCCCATCGATTCGGTACATCGCGCTAGAGCTTTGGGGTTATCTTTGGCTGAATTGCGGGAACAACAGCCGCAGATTTTCGCTATGTTAAAAACGGAATTTCGGGCAACTATTGTCGGTTTTGAAACCCTGCCAGGACAATTTAATGGCAATGGTGCCGGGCGAGGTTATATCTATCAATATATTCCTCCCCGTCCCCCACAAATTCATCAGGCGGTTTATCAATGTGAGTCGTTAGAAGTGGTTTATTTTAGTGAACAATTAGACTTTTTACGAATTTTATTACAGGTCAAAAATACTCCCGTGGAAGCTTTGGCAGCTGCTTCTATCCGTCAGATGTATCAATTGCGTCAAGCCGATCGACAATGGTTAGTGAATGTGGGCAGACAGTTAAGTGTTTTACTTAAGGATGATTATGATCGCTTGCGTTATATTCTCAGTCAAATTCATATTAGTCCTTAGATGATTCGGCGTTGCTGATTTTAATTATGAATTGTCTTCTGAGCAATTCTTCAAACTCCGAACCAAGTTAACTTGTGGATACTTTGCACAATTAGCATTCATATCTGGATTGCGGCAAAGCCGATTATCTTCAAGCATTGTAACGGCTAAATCGCCCTAGGTTGTCTCTTCGTTCAGTAAATGAATAGCGTTGTCCATCAAGCATTGGATGTTCCCTTTGCAGCAATCAGAAGCTCCGACAATGCCTGCACTGCTGCGCTATCGGTTTGAGGCGACCATAGCACGGCTTCAGTGGATGCGAGTTGCTCAAGCAGTACATTTTCCGGATCGGGTTCTCTAGTTGGTTCTAGGCTGCATCCCTCTTCTTTGGCGACTGCTAGGAGCAGAAAGTGAATGAGTCGAAGCTTATCTTGGCGAGATAACTGATTAACTGTGGGCAACAGTTCACTAAGTGACATATTGTTGACTCTGAAGAATACTTCTCTCCATTATAGGTTCGATTCTCGGCGTTGCTGATTTATAATTATGAATTGTCCCCTAGGCAATTCTTAAAACTGGGGAACAGGCGTTCGTTATGTATATATTATACATATGGGTTATGTATATATTGATTGTATATATAACCCACATTCCGCACCCTAAAGTGTCACATTGAAAATTTTATCTAAATCGTCAAAACGATTGCCGGCTCTGAATTACAGGCTAATTTGTTTGCCCAGCAGATGCACAATTAGCCCTAAAAATCTGATAGCTCTGATACCAAATTATTGAGATAAACTCTCATTAAGCTGGCGATCGCTGACTAGAGTGTGACACTTCATAATTCTTAGTAATCGCTAAAAGTCTTACTATACAAGGGCTAGAGCAACTTTTGATTTCAACGACTAGGGTGCGGAATGTGGGATATAAGTTTGGGCATAATATAGTTAGTTATAAATAGTTGACTAGAAAAAAAATGTCGATATAATGAATGTTTATACGGTAACTATCGCTATTTTTATCCTTGATTGTAAATTCTAGATAGTTTAATTGATCGCCCCTTAATAAAATGGCAATACAAACAACCTTTGCAGAGATTTTAGAAGCAGCCGAGCAACTTCCCCTTGAAGATCAAGAAAATCTCATTCATATCTTACAGAATCGTCTTCGAGATCAAAAAAGAACAGAGTTGATTAGAGATGTTCAAGCAGCTCAACAAGAATTTGCACAAGGTCAATGTCAACCCCTGACACCTGAACAAATCATGGAGGAAATCCTTTCGTGAATTTTGTTTTATTACGCTCCAATATATTTATTAGAAATGCTCGAAAAATTGTGAAAAAACAGGCTTTTTTAGCTCAAAATATCCAAGAAACTTTAGCTTTATTATCCGTAGATCCATTTCAACCTCGATTAAGAACACACAAATTAAAAGGGGAGCTTAAAGATTCTTATGCTTGTAGTGTGGGCTATGATTTAAGAATTGTCTTTAAATTCGTTGAATATGAGCAGAAACAGGCAATTCTTTTAGAGTCAATTGGGACTCACGATGGAGTTTATTAGTGCGGATGATTATTGCGCTCAGTTTGGAGAAACCGAAACAGAATCAAGATAAAAAACCTCATTAACGGCTATTTCAGCTTTTTTGAGCGCAATTTGCCATTCTAAGTCAGCTATTTCTCGATCGAGTTCGGCAATTTCACTATTAACTTGCTTTAAATCGGCGATAATTTCTTGTTTACTGCGTTTTCTACCGTAGATAGCCAGTTCATCCTCTTGTAATTTCTCAAGGATAGAGTCTAGGGAACCGGTTAAATCGGCCGAGGGACTATCCATAATACCTAAACGCATTAAGACCTGTACCGCTTTGACAACGTCTTGCTGATAAGCTTCTCTAGAAGGGTAATCTTGGGGGTTTTTGAGATTTAAAGCGTCAATGATATTCATATTTCAGGTTATGAAGGTTAAATGCGAAACTGTGATTATGTCACACTTATATACCTCAAGTTTCTAATAAATTCCCTAACAGGGATGGCAATATCTTTTATTTTAGAGTAGAAATGCTTGATTGTCAGTAGCGGTTATTGCCTTACAACAATCACAAATTTTTGTCTGTTACAATTTATACAAAATGCTCTGGGATTACCCCGACTGAAAACTCAAATCCGATTAGTGATCACTGATCACTGATTGCTGATAAGATTGTTACGAAAATATAAACACGAAATTCTATAGTTAGCCATGACCCAAAACGGAAGCTCGAAGTCGATCGTTGTCTCTCCCTCGATCCTATCGGCGGATTTTAGTAAATTAGGAGCCGATATCGAGGCTGTGGATAAGGCAGGAGCCGATTGGATTCACGTTGATGTGATGGATGGTCGTTTTGTCCCGAATATCACCATTGGCCCCCTGATTGTCTCCGCTATTCGTCCCTATACGAAAAAACCTTTAGATGTGCATTTAATGATCGTGGAACCGGAAAAATATGTGGCTGACTTTGCGAAAGCGGGTGCTGACATTATTTCTGTTCACGCTGAACATAATGCTTCTCCCCACCTCCATCGTACTCTTTGCCAAATCCGCGAACTCGGTAAACAAGCGGGTGTGGTATTAAATCCCTCCACTCCCTTAGATTTAATCGAATATGTGCTGCATTTGTGCGATTTAGTCCTAATTATGAGCGTTAACCCCGGTTTTGGTGGCCAGAGTTTTATCCCGGAAGTTGTCCCCAAAATCCGTCAATTACGTCAAATGTGCGATGAAAGAGGCTTGGATCCCTGGATTGAAGTGGATGGCGGCTTAAAACCGGCTAATACTTGGCAAGTTCTCGAAGCGGGTGCTAATGCGATTGTAGCAGGTTCGGCGGTATTTAATGCCCCCGATTACGGGACGGCGATCGAAGGTATCCGTAACAGCAAACGTCCCCAACCTCAATTAGCCACCGTTTAATTGCTGCGGGGGTGGGTTAGCTGTTGATTAATTATCTTGGCATTCGCACTAACCCACTCTGCTGATTTGTTCTAAAACCTGCCGCCATAAACCGGAATTAGAGACGGCTAAAACTTCGCTAGAATCAGCTTTTAGGGGACTACCAGACCAATCGCTAATTATTCCGCCCGTACCTTCAATAATCGGGATTAAAGCACAAAAATCGTAGTATTTCAGGTCTGATTCTAGGATTACCATCGGCATGGCAGTGCAGCCGGTGGCTAACATCATATAGTTATAGCAATCACCCCCAAAAGCGGTACGTTTACAGACGCTTTGCAGCTGACGAGCGATCGCCTGTTGTCGTTCTGTGATAAACATTAAGGGGGTGGTGGAGGCTAAACAGGCATTTTTTAAGACAAGTTCCCGATCTTGACGGTAGGGATTAACAATCATCTGGTTATTATAAAGACTCGCTTTTCCCTTCACTCCTAACCAGCGATCGCCTAAAATCGGTTGATCGACAATTCCTAAAATCGGTTGATTTTCTGCCACTAGGCCGATTAAAGTCCCAAAAATAGGCAATCCTTTGACAAAAGAGGATGTGCCATCGATCGGATCCAATACCCAATAACGACCACTTTGGGAGGGAATATTAGCTCCTTCTTCCCGAATAACGCCATCTTCAGGCAATTCTCGCCGAATAATCGCCACCATCGCCTCCTCAGCTTCTTGATCGGCGATTGTTACTATTGAGGAAACTTGCTCGAGTTTTGTCTCGGTTTCTAGATGGGGCTGCCGAAAATAGCGCCGGATAATCTCTCCAGAAGTGTCCGCTAATTGATGAGCTAGTTGGATAGTGCGATCAATATTCATGAGGGGAAACAATACAGCAGAATTTAGAAGACAGGAGACAGGAGTAGGGAGTGTGGGAAGTGGGGAGGTGAGGGATTTAGCGGAAATTTCCCTATCACCCTAAATCCCTATTGCCTCTTGGATAGTGCGAGCGATATTCATCAATAAAAGTTATCCATACAGGAAAACAATAATGTTTATTTATGGTAAAGGGGAGATGGGGAAGTGGGGAAGTGGGGGAAATTTGCCTATCACCCTCAATCCCTATTGCCTCTTGGATAGTGCGATCAATATTCATCAATAAAAGTTATCCATACAGGAAAACAATAATGTTTATTTATGCTAAAGGGGAAGTGGGGAAGTGGGGAAGTGGGGGAAATTTGCCTATCACCCTAAATCCCTATTGCCGCGTCGAACCTAGAACTATCAATGGGTAACAGCTTGATTTTGACTCCATAATTAAATTAGTCAACGATCGACTCAATCTCAAGACGAGAAAAAATTAATCTATTAGGAGTTTAGCTGATGACGGCTTTTACGGAAAATGACCTAAAAAGGTTAGAAAATCTGATTATCAATGGACAAAAAGCGATCGAAACTCGTTTAACTTCTCTGGAGAGTGGACAAAAAGCGATCGAAACTCGTTTAACCTCTTTGGAGAATGGACAAAAAGCGATCGAGAATAGCGTCGGAGAGATCAAAAGAGAAATTCAGGTCTTAGAGATAGGACAGACGGAAATTAAGGGAGAAATCAGGACTTTAGACGCAAAAATCACCGGTTTAAATGAAAGAGTGAAACTCATTGAGGCATCCGTGGGAAAAATTCCCGATTTAGCTGAAAAAATTGGGGAGGTAAAAAACTGGAAACAGATCGGTATATCGATTGTGACTGCTTTTGTGGGTGGGGTAATTGGTTGGTTAATTCGGGGAAAATAAAACTAGGCAATGTAACATAGTATTAAGCATTTGTATATTTTTATTAATTTTTATGGAACAGACAGCTTTAAATCTGATCGCGATTACCGTTTTTTCGATCACTCTTTCCGTATTTGTCACCCCTTTGCTGTCTATTTCGCCTTTTGTCCCCGCTTTAGCTACTTTTAGCCTCTTGGGATTAGTTACCGTTGATACTCTCACCTTTAATAACCGAGGCGTGACTTTACTACTGGATGCTCTTTCTCCTAGTAAACACCGTCAAAGAGTTATTTACCACGAAGCCGGACATTTTCTCACCGCTTATATTTTAGGCATTCCGATCGCCAGTTATAGTTTGACCGCTTGGGAAGCCTTTCGTCAAGGCCAGGAGGGAGTCGGCGGTGTTCAATTTGAACTAGCAGATTTAGAGCAAAAAGTCAAGAACTTTACCGATTTTCCCGCTTTTTTAGAGAGAATTTCTACGGTGTGGATGGCGGGAATTGCTGCCGAAACCTTAGTTTATGGTAAAGCGGCAGGGGGAGAAAGCGATCGATTTTATCTGCAATCGGCCTTAAAATTAGCGGGGGTTTCCGAGAATAATTATGCCCAAAAAGAGCGCTGGAGTTTATTACAGGCAAAAACTCTTTTAGAAAAACAACAGACTGCCTATCAAGCTTTAGTGATAGCTATGGAAAAAAGGGCCAGTGTGGAAGAATGCTGTCGGGTGATTAGTGAAAGTTTAGTATAACGGGAAAAGTAATCAGGGATAGATTTGATGATTTCTCCGTTAAATTATTTATGAATAATCAGAGCATTCAATCCGAGCAGCGATTAGCTTTAATTGTGCGCGGGGCAGTACAAGGGGTCGGTTTTCGTCCTTTTGTTTATCGATTAGCAACGGAATTAAACTTAGCCGGTTGGGTGAATAACACAGCAGCGGGAGTTTTTATTGAAGTCGAGGGCAATCGAGACAAACTAGAAACTTTTTTGACTCGATTATCTTTAGAAAAACCACCTCAATCGCTAATTGAAAATATTGAGACTCAATGGTTAAATCCCGTCGGTTATCAAAACTTTAGCATACGTCACAGTAGCGGCGGTGAAAAAAATACAATTGTTCTGCCCGATTTAGCCACTTGTCCCGATTGTTTAGCCGATATTTTTGACCCCAATAATCGTCGTTATCGCTATCCTTTTACTAACTGCACTAACTGCGGTCCTCGCTACAGTATTATCGAGAGTTTACCCTATGATCGCAGTGCCACAACTATGAGGGGTTTTAATCAGTGTCCCGAATGTCAAAGGGAATACGAAAACCCTCTGGATCGCCGTTTTCATGCCCAACCGAATGCCTGTCCTCGTTGCGGACCCCAAATTAGTCTTTTAGATAGTCAAGGATGTGTATTAGCGGAAAAAGATCAAGCTTTAATCGCTACTGCTAGAGCAATTGAACAGGGAAAAATTATGGCGATCAAAGGATTAGGAGGATTTCACCTAGTCGTCGATGCAAGAAATACGGAAGCAGTGCAAAAATTGCGACAACGTAAACAGCGACCGGATAAGCCTTTTGCCGTGATGTATCCTAATCTTGATTTAGTGAAAAACCACGGTTATGTATCTTTTTTAGAATCGCAATTATTGCAGTCTCCTGCAGCGGCAATTGTCCTGATTAAACAGCGAAAAAATTATCTTTCTGCTGCCGTTTCTCCGGGTAATCCCTATCTAGGAGTCATGTTACCCTATACTCCCCTACATCATCTTTTATTGGCAGAATTAGGCTTTCCTATCGTAGCAACCAGTGGTAATCTAGCCGATGAACCCATCTGTATCGAGGAAAAAGAAGCTTTAGAAAAATTGGGAACTATCGCCGATTTATTTCTAGTTCATAATCGTCCCATCCTTCGACCAGTGGATGACTCTATTATCAGGGAAATGGCGGGAAAAGCGATGATTTTGCGGCGGGCGCGGGGATATGCTCCCTTTCCTGTTAAAGTTAATGATGGAGATTTTCCCCCGATTCTGGCCGTGGGAAGTTATTTTAAAAATACCGTGGCTATCTACCAAAAAAATCAAGTTTTTATCAGTCAACATATCGGCGATTTAGATACAGTTAATGCCGTTAATCATTTTGAAAATATCCTCGATAGTTTCAAAAAATTATACGAGTTTGCACCAGAAATTATTGCCTGTGATGCCCATCCTGAATATCTAGCGACCAAGTACGCTTATAGTTTAAATTTACCCGTTATTCCCATTCAACACCATTACGCTCACGTTTTATCCTGCATGGCAGAACATCAGCTACAACCTCCAGTTTTAGGGGTTGCTTGGGATGGAACAGGATACGGTTTAGATGGCACAATTTGGGGGGGAGAATTTATCCATATCACTGCCGATTCTTGGCAGCGAGTCGCCCATTTTAAACCCTGGCTATTACCCGGAGGAGAAAAAGCGGTTAAAGAACCCAGACGAGTAGCTTTAGGATTACTAGAAGTTATGGAAAATACTGATAGGATAAAATCAGCTTTTAGTGAACAGGAATGGTCTATTTTTAGGCAAATGTTAACCAAAAAAATTAATTGTCCTTTAACTTCTAGTGTCGGGCGTTTGTTTGATGGTGTGGCGGCGATTCTAGGTTTATGTTATCAATTAAGTTTTGAGGGACAGGCAGCAATGCAGTTAGAATTTGCCCTTGAGGGCATTAAAACGGAGGAATATTATAATTTTTCTTTATCAGCTGACTCACCCATAGTTATTGATTGGAATCAGATAATTTTAGGAGTTGTTGAGGATTTAGAAAAACAAGTACAAATCGGCATAATTGCCGCTAAATTTCATAATAGTTTAAGTGAGATTATTGTAGAAATTGCTCAGAAAATAGGCAGAGAAAAAATTCTCCTGACGGGAGGCTGTTTTCAAAATCGTTATCTGACGGAAAGAACAATTAATCGCCTACAAGCTTCGGGATTTCAACCCTACTGGCAGCAAACTGTTCCCACTAATGATGGTGGTATTAGCCTTGGTCAAATTATCGGTGCTTTTTCTAGACTCAAACAGTTCTAGATAGGACAAAATTAACTTCTTGGTTAGGATAGACAAGAGGCAAGGGGTGCCTCTCACATTTGCAGAAATACCGACAATCAGCAATTATCAGTGACCCTTAAATTATTACAGACATATCAGCAGCTGCCTGTAAGCATCCCACCGAAAAACCAATGCGCTCTAGGGTTTGGGTAGGGTTGATTCATGAATCAACCCTACTATAGAGTTCTTGCATAATTAATTTTTGAGAGTGCAAAAATGAGATGCACCCAGAGGTAAGAGGTAGTTATAAGCGTTAAAGATAAACCACAGAGACACAAAGAACAGAGAGAGCCGATTTTTTTCTAGACTGTTAAACGATGCCACTCAACGATTTTATTGCCTACTTTCAAAATAATTGCTTGACCTAAACCCAGTTCTTGTGTCACCCTAACTAGATGGGAGAAATTTTGATGAGTGATTGCTAGTCCCTGCAAACAGGCTAGAAAATCGAGACAGAGAACCGTAGAGAATTCCCAGGTTTGTCGGTAAACACGGCAATTATCCGGTAAAAAAGCCACAAGAGCGCGAAAATGAGTCAAAGCGGCTTTCTCAAAATTGGCGCTAGTGCAGTCAAAAGACGAGTGCTGATAGCTCATAAAAACTTTGCCTGATAGGGAGAGAGCAGGGTTTTCCTCAGACTAGCACCTCGCTTCTGGGGATCACCTTCCCTTTAGAATTTCTCAATAGACTGGCAAATCCCCCCAGAGGAGTATCGTTACCCGCGAGCAAATTGCTAGAAGCTAGGTTTCTTCCCAGAGATAGTGTACTTTAGATATTGATGTCCTTCCGGCTGGCAAGATAACCTATAAATTTCCCCACTCGTCCCCAGCGATAAAAGGCTGTATTTAGTCAAAAATCAAGTGTTGACTTTGATGCCAAACTTGCCTAGTAAAAAATGATGACAGCCTCAAGTTGCCGCTTAACTAATTGACTACTTAACTGATAACTGGTAACTAAGATTATGAATAATGCAATTGTCAAACCGAGAGATGTACAAGTAGCACCGATTGCCGTCGATACTTTTGTCTTTCGTTCCCGCACTTGGGACCGGTTAAAATTCGAGATCGAATATGGATTACAAAAGGGAACCACCGCCAATAGTTATCTGATTAAAGGTGAAAAGGTCGCTCTTTTTGATCCACCGGGGGAATCATTTTCGTCCATATTTTTAGAGGCTTTAACTAAAAGAATCGATCCGAAAACTATTGATTATATTATTCTCGGTCACGTTAACCCCAATCGTGCCGTCACCCTCAAGGCACTTTTAGAAATCGCGCCTCAAGTCACTTTTGTTTGTTCTAATCCGGGGGCAATTTCCCTGAAAAAAATTCTTGAAACCGAAGCATTAAATCTGTTGGTTGTCAAGGGGGAAGAAATATTAAATTTAGGAGCCAACCATCAATTAGAATTTATCCCCACTCCTAACCCCCGATTTCCCGATCAACTCTGTACCTACGACAGCAAAACTGATATTCTCTACACCGATAAATTATTCGGGGCGCACGTTTGTGGCGACCAAATTTTTGATGAGGGTTGGAGCGTTTATAACGAAGATCGGCGTTATTATTTCGATTGTCTCATGGCTCCCTATGCCAGCCAAATTAGCAACGCTTTGGAGAAATTAGCCGCTAAATCGCCCTTATTTTATGCCGTTGGTCACGGTCCTCTGGTGCGTTACGGGATGCACGAATTGACCCTTTCCTATCAACAATGGTTAGCAGTACAAAAGTCCCAAGAGTTGACAATCGCCCTGATTTATGCTAGTGCCTACGGCAACACCGCCACCCTCGCTCAAGCGATCGCCATGGGGATCACGAAAGCGGCAGTAGCAGTCACGGCGATTAATGCCGAGTTCGCCGAACCAGACGAGATCAAAACGGCGATCGAAAAAAGTGTCGGTTTTATCTTTGGTTCCCCCACTTTGGGAGGACACGCACCCACTCCCATCCAAACCGCCTTGGGGATTACCCTGTCCAATGGCGATAAAAGCAAGCTGGTGGGGGTTTTTGGCTCCTACGGTTGGAGTGGTGAAGCGATCGATCTTTTGGAAGGTAAATTCCGGGATGGCGGCTATCGCTTCGGTTTTGAGCCAATTCGGGTTAAATTTAAGCCCACGGAGGCAATTTTAAAGACCTGTGAGGAAGCGGGAACCGATTTCGCTCAAGCAGTCAAAAAAGCTCGCAAAAGCAGACAACCGAAAACTAATGTTAACCAATCCCAAAGCGATCGGCGATCGCAGGCTCTGGGCCGTTTGGTGGGTTCTCTCTGTATCGTCACCTGCGAATTGGGGGAATTGCGCGGCGCCATGTTAGCCTCTTGGGTGTCGCAAGCGACGTTCACCCCCCCCGGATTGACTATTGCCGTGGCGAAAGAACGAGCGATCGAGTCTCTGCTTTATAGCGGTACGCCTTTTGTCCTTAATATCCTCCAAGAAGGTCAACATTTGGCTTTAATGAAACATTTTCTTAAACCTTTTACTCCAGGGGAAGATCGTTTCGCTAATATCGAAACCACTAAAGCTGAGAACGGTGGGCCGATTCTGGCCGAAGCGCTCGCTTATCTGGAATGTCGGGTAGAACAACGAATGGAGTGTGGTGATCATTGGCTGATTTATGCGATCGCAGAAAAAGGCAAGGTTTTACACCAGGGTTTAACCGCTATCCATCATCGCAAATCCGGCAGTTATTATTAATTTGTCGTTATGATCATTTCAGGGGGTGTTTTCAGGCAGGATAACCCACCCTGATTGGTCTAAAAATATATTCTTATGAAAAGCATTGTTTTAATTGTTGGCTTTGAAACCTTTAACAGGAATTTATATCGGCAATCGGGCCTGTTGGCTAGTTCTAAATGTCCCGATTTAGAAGTAAAAGTATTTAGCGATAAATCCTTGACTAGCGAACCGGAAATAGTCGAGCAAGCTTTAGCCACTGCCGACGTTTTTTTTGCTAGTTTGATCTTCGATTACGATCAAGTTACTTGGCTGCGGCAACGAGCGGCACAGATTCCCATTCGCTTAGTTTTTGAGTCTGCTTTAGAGTTAATGAGTTTAACCCGTTTGGGAGAATTTGCCATCGGGGATAAACCAAAAGGAATGCCAAAACCAATTCAATTTATCTTGAGTAAATTTTCCAGTGGCAAGGAAGAAGATAAGTTAGCTGGTTATCTTAGTTTCCTCAAAACCGGTCCGAAACTACTGAAATTTATTCCCGCTAAAAAAGTTCAAGATTTGCGTAACTGGTTAATTATTTACGGTTATTGGAATGCGGGAGGAACGGAAAATGTTGCCGCTATGTGTTGGGTAATTGCCCAAAAATATCTAGGATTAAAAGTACGAGAAATACCCGAAGTTATCGAAACTCCCAATAAGGGACTATTACACCCCGATTATCAGGGTTATTTTCTCACTCCCCAAGAATATTTAGCTTGGTATAAAAAAAATAAATCTCTTGATAAACCAGTGGTGGCACTGCTGCTTTATCGGAAGCACGTTATCAGTAAACTACCCTATATTAATCAATTAATCCGTCATTTTGAAACGGCTAATTTAATTCCCCTACCCGTGTTTATTAACGGAGTAGAAGGCCATACAATTGTTCGGGATTGGTTAACCACAGACTACGAAATTCAGCAAAGAAAAAAAGGAATTATTGAAACTCCTTCTTTAAGTGAAGATGCGGTGACAGTAGATGCAATTGTTTCGACGATTGGCTTTCCTTTGGTGGGGGGTCCTGCGGGTTCTATGGAAGCAGGAAGACAGGTAGAAGTGGCTAAACGAATTCTGTCCGCTAAAAATATTCCTTATCTTATCGCTGCCCCTTTATTGATTCAAGATATTTATTCTTGGACAAGACAGGGAATCGGTGGTTTACAGAGTGTGGTTCTATACGCTTTACCTGAATTAGATGGAGCAATTGATACGATTCCTCTGGGGGGATTAGTGGGGGAAACTATCTATTTAATCCCCGAAAGATTACAGCGTTTAACTGGACGTTTAAACAGTTGGATTAAGTTACATAAAACCCCTCCGCAAGAACGCAAAATAGCCATCATTCTCTATGGATTTCCCCCGGGTTATGGGGCAGTTGGTACGGCAGCTTTATTAAATGTTCCCCGGAGTTTAGTTAAGTTTTTACAAGCTTTACAAGCGCAGGGTTATCATGTGGGAACAATTCCCGAAGACGGGGAAGAAATTATTCAAAAAGTTAAATTTGCCGATGATGAAAATCTCTCTAAACAAAATCGTTTATCGATAGAAACTTTAGAAAATTGGCTAGGTTATCTGTTAACCTCTCGCATTGAAAAACACTGGAAATCTCTGAAAGATGCGGGGATAAAAACTGTTGGCAACCAGTATCATTTAGGGGGAATTGAGTTAGGTAATATCTGGATTGGAGTCCAGCCACCTTTAGGAATTGCCGGGGATCCGATGCGGTTAATGTTTGAAAAAGATTTAACTCCTCACCCTCAGTATGCAGCCTTTTATCAGTGGTTACAGAAAGATTTTAAGACCGATGCGATCATTCATTTTGGTATGCACGGAACTGTCGAATGGCTGCCCGGTTCACCCCTAGGAAATACTGGTTATTCTTGGTCAGATATTTTATTAGGAGATTTACCGAATTTATATATTTATGCCGCTAATAATCCCTCGGAATCTATCCTAGCTAAACGTCGCGGCTATGGGGTGTTAATTTCCCATAATGTGCCTCCCTACGGACGAGCGGGATTATATAAAGAATTGATGATTTTACGAGATTTGATTGCAGAGTTTCGAGAAAATCCTGAGAAAAATTACGCTTTAAGAGATAGTATCCTCCAAAAGATTATTGATACAGGTATCTCTAAAGATTGTCCTTTTCTGGAAGCAGAAAAACAGGGAATAGAATTCACTTTAGAAAATGCCAAATTATTTAGCCGCTATGCACTAACCGATTATTTTGTCAAGGTGTATAATTACCTACAAATCGTCGAACAAAGACTATTTTCTTCGGGTTTACACACCCTAGGAACTGCTCCTAATCAGGAAGAATTAAAAGGTTATCTTGATGCTTATTTCACCGATTTATCTGAGCGAGAATTTCAGCAAATTCTCGCTGACGAAGCAACCAATGAAAAGCTTAAAGAAGGCATTGCTATTAAAAATTTATTAGGACAAAATAGCGAAGAATTAACTAATCTTTTGCGGGGATTAAATGGGGAATATGTACCACCGGCACCGGGGGGTGATTTACTCCGGGATGGTGCGGGAGTTTTGCCCACAGGACGCAATATACACGCTTTAGACCCCTACCGGATGCCTTCCCCCGCAGCCTACACTCGCGGACGAGAAATCGCCAAAAAACTGCTAGAACAAAACTTAACTGAAAAAGGAAAATATCCCGAAACTGTAGCAGTTTTACTCTGGGGATTAGATGTGATTAAAACTAAGGGTGAATCCCTGGGTATTCTCTTAGAATTAGTCGGTGCGGAACCGGTGAAAGAGGGAACAGGAAGAATTGTCAGGTATGAATTAAAACCTTTAGGGGAAATTGGACACCCGCGCATCGATATTCTGGCTAATTTATCGGGAATTTTTCGGGATACTTTTATCAATATTATCGAGTTATTGGATGATTTAATGCAGCGGGCAGCCGAGATAGAAGAATCGGAAAATGATAATTATATCCGTAAGCACTATTTAGCCTTAAAAAGTCAAGGAATTGACAATGCCAGCGCTCGTTTATTTTCCAATCCTGCCGGGGATTTTGGCTCTTTAGTTAATGACCAAGTAGTGGAGGGAAATTGGGACAATGACAACGAATTAGCGAAAACTTGGGAAAAGCGTAATGTTTTTAGTTATGGTCGTCAAGATAAGGGACAAGCGCGGCCAGAAGTGCTACAACAGTTATTAAAAACCAGTGAAAGTATTATCCAAGAAATTGACTCGGTAGAATACGGTTTAACCGATATTCAGGAATACTACGGCAACACGGGAGGATTAAAATTAGCCGCAGAAAAACAAAGCGGTAAACGGGTAATGACAAGTTTTGTCGAGAGTTTTTCCAATGATACAACTCCCCGCAAATTAGAGGAGGTTTTGCGCTTAGAATACCGCAGTAAATTACTCAATCCTAAATGGGCCAATGCCATGGTTAATCAAGGTTCCGGTGGGGCCTACGAAATCTCCCAAAGAATGACCGCTTTAATTGGTTGGGGCGGTACGGCTAATTTTAGTGACGATTGGGTGTATGATCAGGCAGCCGATACCTACGCTTTTGATGCAGAAATGGCGGAAAAATTGCGTCAAGCTAATCCCGAAGCCTTCCGTAATATTGTCGGTAGAATGTTAGAAGCACAGGGTCGCGGTTTTTGGCAAGCAGACCCCGACAAATTAGAGAAATTACAGGAATTATATCAATTGACCGATGAAAAGTTAGAAGGGGTTACTTAGGGTTTGCTGAATAAATCTAAAAACCTTCTTGGATAATATCTTTAGGCTTTTTTGAAATCAAAAAGTGCCAGCGATTGGAGTGATTGGGGGGAAAATTCAGGTACTTTTTCCCCGAAACTTAGGTAATTGACTCCCTGAAAATTGGTAAAACCCCACACCCCACACCCCACACCCCACACCCTGACACCAGGAAAAACTTTTTGCCGCAAACCCTACTTAGAGTTTTCATCGCAACAGGGAATCCTGATGATAATCTGATTTTCCTCCTGTTTTACTCAGCAGACGGATATTTTCAATCAGGATTGATTTTTCTAACGCTTTAGCCATATCGTATAAAGTCAAGGCTGCCACAGATACCGCCGTTAAAGCTTCCATTTCTACCCCAGTTTCCGATTTTGTCACCACTTCTGCCCGAATTTCGTAGCCGGGTAACTCTGCTTTCGGGATAATCTGAACATTGATTTTTTGCAGGGGTAAGGGATGGCAAAGGGGAATTAAACAGGAAGTTTGTTTGGCCGCCATAATTCCGGCTAGTCTGGCCGTCCCTAAAACGTCACCTTTGGGCGCATTTCCCTGTTCTATGGCTTCAAAAGTCGTTTTTAGCATTCTCACTTGTCCTAGGGCGATAGCAGTGCGTTTAGTGGGCATTTTCTCCGATACATCCACCATCTGGGCCTCGCCTTGGCTGTCGAGATGAGATAATTTTTCTTTACCCTCTTGCGTCATTGAATGAACCTGTGCTATAGTAGTTTACTGTTGAGAAAAACAAGGGCTTGTAGCTTAGTGGATTAGAGCGTGTGGCTACGGACCACAAGGTCGGGAGTTCGAGTCTCTCCAAGCCCGTTACATACAATGGCATATACTACAGGAATTAGGGACCTATGGTTCCTAATTTCTTTGGTTTTTTGCCCCATCTTCCCACTTTCCTATACTTTTTAAACAGGATTTAGTATCAGCAGCCAGTTTTGCTGGAGTATTTTTTACCCTCAAACAGTGAAAGAAACTAAACTTTTAGGATTGTATAATATGAATTCTCCTGCACCTGTGCCGACACCCTTTCAAGTTGCTTTAGAGCGTTACCAGAATGCTCTAAATTATTTAGATACTTCTCATAATAAATCTCTGAAAAAAGCACAGGCTTTAGAAATTATTGCCGCCAGAGATGCTCTTAATAAACAAATGGAAGCTGAGGCGGAAATTTCGGTTGATATGTCGTCAAAATTAATCGAACAAGATAATAGATTAAAACAGAAAAGCTACAAAATTACTCAAGTTCTTGACTTAGCTGAATATCGGGAGACTTTACCTATGTCTGCTCAGGCTTGGTGGTGGCATTTAGAAAGTAGGGAATCTCTGCATCCTTGCAATCGCTTTGATTGGCTATTGAGAAGCGGTAAACTGGTTTTATTAGGGGTTAATTTTACATTAATCGGAACGATTGCTACTCGGTTTCTTAGTGGTGGTTCAGGTTTGCTAGAAATAGGGGGTGTTATTTTTTCGACTTTCATTTCTTTATTACAAACTGAAAATGCTCTCACACGGACGCGCCAGAAGGGTTTTGTTAAGTTAATGAAATTGCTTGGGATTGCTGAACATTGGTATGAATAAATACAGTTTTCTGTAACAGTAATAGTCTTTGCTATTCTCTTGGGAATTTATCTAAATTTCTCTTGGTTTTCTGAGCTTTATAAGCAAGAAGGCAACCGTTTACAATCTCCTCCGCCAGCAAGTCAAGAATTTCCTAATTTAGCTTCAGCCGAAGAGAAGTATTTAAAAGCAATTGAGTTAGATCCAGATAATCTAGATGCTCATTATAAGTTAGCAACACTTTATGAAGAGTTACAGGATTTGACTAATGGGAAGAAACACTATTTAATTGCAGCAAAAGGTGGTTTTATAGATGCTTATAATAATCTCGCTTATTGGTATCTGCGAGATGATAAGAATGCAGAAGCAGTAGAGTTACTGGAAAAAGCCAAGAGATTATTAGCAGAAAAAGATGAAAAACTAGACCAATTTACTGAAGAGGAGAAACGCAATTTAGCAGTACAAAAATATAGTATTTATAAAAATCTAGGCTGGGCCAGATTTAAGCAAAATCGCAGTGAAGATGCAGTTCCTAATCTTTTAGTTGCTATTGGTATCGCTGAAAATCCAGCTTATCAGAAATTTATCCGCAATCCCGGTGCTGCTTTTTGTATTTATGCTCAACTTTTAGAAAAAGAAGACAAGAAATTATCTCAGGAAAATTGGCGTAAATGTCTTAAATTAGCCGAAGGGAGGGAAATTAATACGGAGGAGGAGCAATGGTTATATGAAGCGAGGAAAAAATTAAAGTGAAGTAAAGTTTAGTGACTATTCTCTGAGTAATGCGCTAAATCCTTCTTGCTGAAAATGCTTATCAAAGGTTAATATTTCAGAGATTTCCAGTTGTCTCATAATCTGCATGGAAGCACAATCAGTTAAACTGTATCCTTTATCTAATCGTCTTTGGTAAAAATCAAAAGCTTGCTGAAATTGTTCACTGGTTTGGGGAATGATTATGGTTTTGCTGTCATTGCGTAAATCATGAGTTAGACGAATAGCTGATTTACGCAAAAATTCCCCTCTACTGCATAAAGCATTGAGTAATTCTGTCAGAACCATTTCACTGGTAACACCTCTAAAGTTACCCAGTCTTGCTACCATACTTATAGCAAGTCTATGAGCATTATCTCCTCTATCAGCTAACGCTTTTAAATAGAAGGTATCTAAGAAAATTTTTCTCATTCTTCCTCATCTTCTCTCGGTGCGCCGTACATATAATGTTCCGCGTTACGCGCAAAGTCTCTGGGAAAGTGTTTTCGCCATTCTGATTGGGGAACAAATTCTGGGTCATTTTCTAGTGCATCCCATTTAGCATCGAGTTCTTCCATTGATAACTCAGGCTCTTCGGATGTGTTAGAGGTTGAATGATTGTTTAAGTTAGTCATGATTAAAGTTTCCTTTTAGATTAAAGAGAATAAGTTAATGATAACCTAAATTATCTGGTCAGGTAAATGTTTTGCGAAAATTTGTTTCATTCTTCCTCATCTTCTCTCGGTGCGCCGTACATATAGTGTTCAAAATTACGCGCAAAGTCTGATTCTGGGTCATTTTCTAGTGCATCCCATTTAGCATCGAGTTCTTCCATTGATAACTCAGGCTCTTCGGATGTGTTAGAGGTTGAATGATTGTTTAAGTTAGTCATGATTAAAGGTTCCTTAGTGATAATAGGTTACTTTTATTATAGCATTTTCAAGTTGGATTGAGGTACGGAGATTATCGAGGGTAATTAACCACAGAGACACAAAGAACACAGAGATTATTCACCGATGTTATAATTTATAATGATGATGGCAAGAGAGCCGAATGTTTAACTGAAAGCTTGACATTATTTTATGTACAGACTATATTATAGTTATGGAATGGAATATTATATTTGATCCAGATTTTAGGTTCTGGTTTTATCAACAAGAACAGGGACTTCAAAATGAAGTATTTGCTGTTTTAACTGTATTGATGAAACTTAGACCAGCACTGGGGAGACCACGAGTTGATACCATTGAAGAATCTTCTTTTAAGAATATGAAAGAGCTTCGTATTCAGTATAAAGGTGAACCTTGGCGTGTTTTATTTGCCTTTGATCCTCATCGACAAGCAATTTTACTTGTTGGGGGGAACAAGTCAGGTAACAAAAGATGGTACAAAGAAAATATTCCTATAGCAGATCAACGTTATCAAAAATATCTGGAAAAACTTAAGGAAGAAAAGTCATGAAAGAATATACCAACTTCTCGGAAGAATTTAATAAACTTTGTGGAGAACGACAAGCAATTATTAAAGCAAGAGCTTCCCAAATTTATCTGGAGGAACTTACGCTTAAGTATTTGCAGGAAAAACTAGGTTTATCTTTATCAGAATTGGCAGAGCATCTTGAAGTACAGCAATCAATAGTACCTAGACTTAAACAAGAGCAAAATCTAGAGCTAAATACACTGCGCGAAGTAGTTAACGCCTTAGGTGGAACTGTCGAAATTATTGTCAAAATTCCCAACAAAGAACCTATAATTATTGGTGACTATTCAGAAACGAAGTGTAATTAACCACAGAGACACAGAGGACACGATTTTTGTTAATTGTTTTCTATCTAGAGCGAACTAATCAATTAAATCTCTTGCCAGATAAGGATTTAGTCGATTTATGCCACCCTATCGAACCATACTAAGTAACGAAGAACCGAGATTATTTGCCAATGTTATAATTTGTACTCAATAATAAAGGTGTTCGCTTTTGGAACACAATATTTAAGATGGAATTAACGGGAAGACTCCATGAAAGCTATAAAGCAAAAATCTTAAATTGGTAAAAGTCTAATCCGAAAAATACGATCTGTCACTGACACAATTGCTCCCGTCTTTAATGCTTTTGTACAATCTCGTAAAACTATAGTTAAACGCTGATTAATTAGATTGTAGTTTTCATTGCCTAAACGGAATAGGATGACACTTGGTAAATTATCACCACTAATAGCGAGAAGTTGAGAAAAATCTAGATCGACAGTTAAAATTATCCGCTTTCCTCTTTTTGCTTTGGCAAGAATTTCCTGATCAGATAAAATTTGTAAGCCTTCATCTCGAAGATGAACGACATCATAACCTTGTTCTCTTAACCATGAGACTGTACGCAGAGAAATCCCCATATCGGCTAGAAACTCTATCTCCATTGCTCGATTAATTCAAAATGATGAACTTGTTCTCTGGCTAACCAAGAAGCATATAATAAACATTGGTGAATATCTTCTCTTTCTAGGTCAGGGTATTCCTCTAATATTTCCTCTATCGGCTTTTCGTTAGCAAGTAGATTAAGAATTAAAGAAACAGGAATACGCATTCCTCGAATACAGGCTTGACCTGCCATAATTTTGGAGTTAAAAGTAATTCGGTCTAATTGTTTTAAGGTCATATAGTTTCCAGAAATATGAAGATGATACCTGTGGTAATTTTATTATAGCTAATTCTATAGTTGCGAGTGGAAGTGGGAAATTACTCCTTCAGTGAGGGTGCAAAGCTTGTCTCCAACCCCGCAGGGAAGATTAGGGAATGGTGAGGTTTTAAGTTGTAGTAGTATAGTATAACAAGTTAGACGAGAAAACGGGTTTTTTCAAAAAACCCGTTTTCTGAAATCAATAGGTTGAAAAAAACCGGTTTCTGAAATCTTAAAACTGAGAGCCATGATTTTACCTAATCCAGACATATCATCCACACCGCTCGATGTATTTATTTCTTACTCTCACCGGGATGAGAAACTGCGGGAAACTTTGGGACTTCACCTCGCGTCATTACAAAGACAGGGAGTAATTAAATCATGGCACGATCGCAAAATTAGTGCTGGAACAGAGTGGAGACAAGCCATTGATGAAAATCTCAATTCAGCCGAGATTATTCTGTTGTTGATTAGTGAAAACTTTATCGCTTCTGACTACTGTTATGATCTTGAAATGGAACGGGCGATCGCACGGCATGATGCGGGGGAGGCGCGGGTGATTCCGATTATTTTGAAGCCGGTGGATTGGAGTGGTGCGCCTTTTGGTAAGTTGCAAGCTTTGCCAAAAAATGCCAAGCCTGTGACGACTTGGAGTAATCGGGGTGAGGCGTTTTTAAATATTGCTGAGGGGATTCGGCAGGCGGCAATGGAAATGGCGACAGTGTTAACTGACAAACAGCCCACTGTCTTGCCAGAGCCGCAACAATCCGCAAAAGCCACTGAGATGCCAACGCAATCGGAACCCCTCAAGCCAACAGTTACTCCAGACAAGATACAACAGGAAATTAGCTTGGAATCTCCAGAAGGACAAGTTAGCATTGACTCTCGCTTTTATATTACTTCCCCTTACGAAGAACGGTGCTATGAGGAAATTCAAAGGCCTGGCTCCCTGATTCGGATTAAATCGCCCCACAATATGGGCAAATCGTCCCTGATGGCGAAGGTACTTGCCCAAGCATCTCAACTAGGCTATCGTGCGGTAACGATCGATCTGGAACAGACCAATCAAAAGTTCTTTGACGATCTCGACAAGTTCATGCAGTGGTTTTGTGCGTCGGTGGGTAAACCACTAGGAGTAAGGGTCAAGATTGAAGAGTATTGGGATGATATTTTTGGAGCGAACGATAACAGTACGGATTATTTTGAGAAGTATTTATTAGAGGGGGACGATCGCCCGTTAGTGTTGGCGATCGATAACTTTGATCGCATCTTTAAATACGCAGATATCGAGACGGATTTATGCGGATTATTGCGCGGCTGGCATGAAAGTTCCAAGATTAAAAAACTGTGGCAGAAATTGCGGCTGATCATCGTCCATTCTCAAGAGTCCTATGCCCAACGGGATATCAATCAATCGCCTTTTAATGTGGGGTTGCCCATCGAATTGGGAGAGTTTACGCCTGAACAGGTACAGGAGTTGGTAGCACGGCACGGATTAACTTGGACAGAGGGGGAACTCGAACAATTTATGGGGTTAATTGGAGGGCATCCCTACATGGTGCGCTCGGCACTCTATCACATTGCAGCGGGGGATCTTTCTTTGGCGGAATTTTTGCGGACGGCTCCCACAGAAGCGGGAATTTACAGCGATTATCTGCGGGGACATTTGAAGACTTTGGAAGATTATCCTGAACTGGGGGCAGCCATGAAATTGGTTATTACTTCTGAAGCGCCGGTACGTTTGCGGTCTGAGGAGTCGTTTAAACTGGACAGTATGGGATTAGTGGTGCGGGTTGATAATAATGTGAAACCTCGCTGCGATCTTTATCGTCAGTATTTTTGCGATCGCTTGGGAGGAAATTAAATAAAAACACTTTATTGTAAACTAGATTTGGCGATTAGAGATGTGATTTATAATTCATTTTTTGAAGAGCCAATCGGACAAATTTTAATCGAAGATGAAAATCTCAAGTTTATTGTTTTTGATGCTGAAAAGGAGGTCATTTCGCAATGGAAAAATTAGATCAGTATCGTCATATTATTAAATCGGTTTTGATTCCTTATACTGAAATCCCTTATTCTCACGGCGAATTGATTTGTAAGCCGATTTTTGATGAAGTTCGAGATAGCTATCTTTTGATGACGCTCGGATGGGATCGCAAAACTCGCGTGCATGGCTGTTTAATTCATTTGGATATTATCAACGAGAAAATCTGGGTACAACGAGATGAAACCGAAGACGGAGTAACCCATGAGCTAGTGGCGGCGGGTGTTCCCCGGCAGGATATTGTCCTCGCTTTTCATCCGGCGGATGTACGCGGTTACACGGGCTACGCGATCGCCTAACCTCTTAGAAAACGGGTTTCTTAAAGAAATCCGTTTTCTGGGACATATTTTTAGCAATTTGGTATCAGATGACAAACCCAACTTCCTCGACTCCTTTTAGCTATCAAGTAGGCGGGAGCTTACCTGCCGAATATCGTGGGTATGTAGAGCGACAGGCCGATCGCGAATTGTACGATCGCCTGAAATCAGGAGAATATTGTTTTGTCTTTAACTCGCGGCAGATGGGCAAGTCTAGTTTGCGGGTGCGGGTGATGCAGAAGTTAGCGGCAGAGGGGGTGGCTTGTGCGGTCATTGACCCGCAAACCCGGGGAACCAGTTTGAGCGAGGATCAGTGGTATGCCGGAACCATAAAACGCTTGATCGATGATTTGCATTTACAAGAGAAAATCGATTTTTCGAGTTGGTGGAAGGATCTGGCGGCTCAGTCGATTTCGGCGGTCGAACGCTTTACTTATTTTATCGATCGCGTATTGCTGGCAGAACTCTCGCAAGATGTCGTCATTTTTGTCGAAGAAATTGATAACCTGCTCAGTCTCAAGTTTGATACCGATGGTTTTTTCATTCTGATTCGCTCTTTCTTTGAGCGGCGGGCGGAAGATCTGCGTTATCGGCGGCTGACTTTTGCGTTTTTAGGGGTGGCAACACCTTCCGATCTGATTGTCAGTAAGCGTAGTTCGGCGTTTAATATCGGTCGGGCGGTGGAGATGAGTGGCTTTCAACTCCAGGAAGCTCAACCTTTGATGCAGGGTTTGGTGGGCAAGGTGGACGATCCGCAGGCGGTGCTGCAAGCGGTGTTGTATTGGACGGGGGGACAGCCGTTTTTGACGCAGCGGGTCTTGAATTTGGTAGTGCAGGAGGCAGATTTGCGCCTATCGCCCCCAGATTTGGTGGCGCAGGTGGTGACGAGCCAGCTTATCGATAATTGGGAGGCGCAGGACGTGCCGCCGCATTTGAAAACGATTCGAGACAGGATTTTACGCAGTGACGAACGGCTGCGGGGGCGACTGCTAGGGATTTATCAGCAAGTTTTGGATGCTGAACCCCCCCCTCTCCCCATCCCCCCCCTCTCCCCATCCCCGCCTCTCTCATCCAGAAAGGAAGGGGGGATCATTGCCGATGAGAGCTACGAGCAACTGCAACTGCGGCTGACGGGTTTGGTGGTGAAGCGAGAGGGCAGGTTGAAAGTCTATAACCCCATCTACGCGCAGGTGTTTAATGGGCAGTGGGTGGCTCGCGCTTTGGCGGATTTGCGTCCGGGGTTTTATGGGGAGGCGTTTAAGGCTTGGCAGGAGGCACAAGAAGAGCAGAAAGAGTCGTTTTTGTTGCGGGGACAGGCGTTGCGGGAGGCGGAGACTTGGGCAAAAGGAAAGCGCTTGAGTAAAGAAGATGAACGCTTTTTAGATGATAGCCAGGATGTCGAAAAACGGGATATGGAAAGGCGATTGGCGGCGGAAACGGAAGCGAATCAGATTTTGACGGCGGCGAGGGAACAGGCGGAAACAGAATTAGAGACAGCGAACCAAGCATTATTAGAAACAAGGGAGGAATCCGGCAGAATCATCAAAAAAGCTAATCGACGCAATAAGCTTAGTTTGTTGGGGGCATTGGGAGCTATTGCCATTGCTGCTATTGCCGTTCCTATTTCGATAAAGGCAACGAATAATTTCAGGGTTGCCCAAACCAATATCACAAAACTGAACGGCGACAAACTGAGATTATTAGCAGAGCAAAGGAAGTTACAGCAAGACAAAATTACTTTAGATAGCAATTTGCGCCAGACGAGGGGAAAGGAAAAATTAGCCCAGAAAAATCTCTCAGTAGCGCGAGGAAAGCTAAAGGATGCCGATCGCAAGTTCCAGCAGGCACAAAACCAAGCGCGATCGGCCCAGCAGCAATACCTACAAGCACAGGAACGGGTACTGGTAGCCTCGGCGCAGTTGGCTCAAGTCAACCGAGATAGGGCAGCCACAGAACGGGATAAGGTGGCAGCAGAGCAGCAGTTCCGACTTGCTGCAGCCCAGCAGCAAAAGGCAGAAAGGGCGGCGCGACAGGCAGAGATAGCGTTGCAACAGGCGCAGGAGGAACAGGAAACGATCCTTGCGGTCAATCGGTTAGAGCGATCGGGTGAGGTTGCCTCAAATAACTTTCAATTTGGACAGATCCCAGCATTGGTAGAGGCGATCCAAGTTGGAGAAGCGGCGAAGGCATTGGCACAGAAAAAGGGACGGGCGGGGTTTGCGGCAAATCCCCTTTACGCGCTGCAAACGATGCTAGATACCGTAGAAAATCGTGCAGGGCAACCTTGGCAGCACCAAACCCTCTTGGCTCATCAAGGCTATGTCATAACAGCCGCCTTTAGCCCAGACGGCAAGCGCATCGTCACCGCCTCCTGGGACAAGACAGCGAGGGTGTGGGATGCCGAGACGGGAAGAGAAATCGCCTCCCTCAACGGCCATCAAAACACTGTCATAACAGCCGCCTTTAGCCCAGACGGCAAGCGCATCGTCACCGCCTCCTGGGACAACACAGGGAGGGTGTGGGATGCCGAGACGGGAAGAGAAATCGCCTCCCTCAACGGCCATCAAGGCTATGTCATAACAGCCGCCTTTAGCCCAGACGGCAAGCGCATCGTCACCGCCTCCTCTGACAAGACAGGGAGGGTGTGGGATGCCGAGACGGGAAGAGAAATCGCCTCCCTCAACGGCCATCAA
>VYLF01000214.1_pt1 | contig 31432 bp, 25 predicted proteins | sample 5114371 | NCBI WGS metagenome assembly VYLF01 (sample SAMN12291773, study PRJNA351875) | freshwater metagenome | isolation source: freshwater lake | place: USA: Michigan, Kent Lake | collected 2013-08-15 | reverse complement strand
GGTGTGGTCGAGGGGGACGCGCCAGTCGACGTCGAAGGGGAGGGCGGGGCTGGGGAAGAGGGGGTAACCGGAGAGGATGATGCCGCGAACGAGCCAGGGGGTGAGGAGGAGTGAGGAGGCGAGAGCGGCGAGTGCGAGGGTGAGGAGGCGGCGTGGGTGGGGGGTGGTTGACCAGGCGAAGGCGGCGAGGAGCCAGAAGGCGAGGGAGAGGCCGGCGGCGCTGAGTTTCCAGGTGACGGCGCAGGTGGCGAGGAGGGTGATGGCGAGGAGGGAGAAGCGGGCGTGGGCGGGGGTGGGTTGGGGGTTGAGGAGTGAGGTGAAGAGGCGGAGGCCGGCGACCATGAGCATGAGGAGGGGGCCGAGGTCGGTGGTGAAGCTGGTGGCGTGGGGGCTGCTGGCGAGGTCGACGGCGAGGGTGGCGAAGGCGGCGGAGAAGAGGTGGAGGGCGAGGTCGCGGTTGGAGGAGGCGCGGAGGGCACGGGCGGCGCCGAGGAGTGCGGAGAGGAGGGTGGCGAGTAGGAAGGAGGAGTTGAAGAGGTGGGAGGCGCGGCCGGTCCAGAAGCCGACGTCGAGGGTGGCGGCGAGGAGGGCGGAGGAGTTGTTGAAGCCGAGGTTGTTGCTGAGGTTGGTGAGGCCGGGGACGATGGGGAACTCGGAGGCCCAGCGGACGGCGTGGAGTTGGTAGAGGCCGCTGTCGACGTGGTCGCAGGGGCCGATGGCGCGGTTGGAGAGCCAGAGGACGACGAGGGCGGCGAGGGCGAGGAGGCGCGGTGAGCGGGTGGCGCGGCGGGCGAGGGTGGAGAGTTCGCCGGCGTGGAGGGCGAGGCCAGCGGTGCCGAGGAGGGCGAGGAGGGTGGTGGCGCGGGCGTCGATGGGGAGCGCGAGGTGCCAGAGTTGGAGGATGAGGGTGGCGAGGGCGGCGCCGAGCCAGAAGCAGAGGAAGAGGTCGTCGGTATCGAGGGGGGCGCGGCCGGTGGCGCGGCGGAGGAGGAGTCCGAGGCCGAGGAGGGGGAGCGCGAAGAGGGCCCAGGAGCCGATGACGAGGGACATGGCGGTGAGGAGGTCGGCCAATTCGGGGGTCCGTGCGCGGGGGCGCGATCAGCGGAAGAGGTTGTACTTCACGATGCACCAGAGGGCGCGGAAGCCGTCTTTCCAGCCGATCTTTTTGCCTTCCTCGTAGGTGCGGCCTTCGTAGGAGATGCCGACTTCGTACAGGCGGCAGCGGCGGGCGGCGATCTTGGCGGTGATTTCGGGCTCGAAGCCGAAGCGGTTTTCCTCGATGGGGATGGAGCGGATGAGGTCGCCGCGGAAGACCTTGTAGCAGGTTTCCATGTCGGTGAGGTTGAGGTTGGTGAAGACGTTGGAGCAGAGGGTGAGGAAGCGGTTGCCGAGGGCGTGCCAGAAGTAGAGGACGCGGTGGCGTTCACCGCCGGCGAAGCGGGAGCCGAAGACGACGTCGGCGACGCCGGAGGTGATGGGTTCGACGAGGCGGGGGTACTCGGCGGGGTTGTACTCGAGGTCGGCGTCCTGGATGATGACGAGTTGGCCCTTGGTGGCGGCGATGCCGGTGCGGAGGGCGGCGCCCTTGCCCTGGTTGACGGTGTGGCGGAGGAGGGTGATGCCGGGGGTGGAGGCGTGGGCCTGAAGGACCTTGTCGGTGCCGTCGGTGGAGTGGTCGTCGACGATGACGAGTTCCTTGTCGATGGGGACGGCGCGGACGCGATCGATGAGGGAGAGGATGGTGGCGGCCTCGTTGTAGACGGGGATGACCACCGAGAGGAGGGGGCCGGCGGGGAGGGTTGGGATGGGGGGTGGGGCGGCGGTCATGGGGAGGATTGTTTGCGGGCGCAGACCCAGACGTTCATCCCGAGCTCGAAGAGGCCGGAGCGGGTGGTTTCGGGGGCGAAGGGGGTCTGGCGGAGGACGGCGTGGATCTTCTCGCGGGAGTAGTGGTCGGTGTGTTCCTCGAACTCTTCCTTACTTATACCGCCGAGGGCGGAGAGGACCTTGAGGACGGGCTCGGCGGCGGAAGAGGGGGTGGTCATGACGAAGACGCCACCCGGGGCGAGGACGCGGTGGATCTCGGTGATGAGGAGGACGAGGCGGTCGGGGCGGAGGTGCTCGAAAACGGCGAGCATGGTGACTGCGTTGATGGAGTGGTCTGCGAAGGGAAGGGGCGCGGTGTCGTGGGCGTCGAAGCCGAGGAGTTCGATTCCGGCGGGGGCGTCGGCGGGGGGGCCGGCGAGGTACTGGCGGTCGAGGCCGATTTTGCGGGCGAAGCGGGTGGAGGCGAGGTAGAGGGGGTAGGCACCGGAGCCGATGTCGACGATGGTGCCGGAGCGGAGCGCGGGGGGGATGAGCGCGTCGGCTTTGCGGGCGCGGAGGCGGGCGAGGAGGTGTTCGAGGAAGCCGTGGCCGCGGGTGACGCGGGGCATGGTGGGTGGCCGGGAGGTGTTACGGAGGGGGGTCGAGAGCGTACGATTCGGGACGAAAGGGGGGTTGGAGCGAGAGAAGGGGGCGAGAAGTCCCAAGGAATGGGGGATCCTAGCCGGAAGAACGGTTGGGATTCGGGGTATGGGTGTCTGGAGGGGGGCGGAGGGGGATGTCGGGAGGGGGGTGTGTGGGTGTGACGGGGCGTAAGCCCGGGAGCGGAACCGGTGTGGAAATGGCTGCTGGGTATTGCGGTGGTGGTGGTTCTGGGGTTGGCGGGCGGTGGGCATTACCTGCAGTCGTCGGGGATGCTCCAGAAGTGGATCGACGGGTTCAATCCGCAGTCGCAGGGGGTGAAGGTGCGGCTGTCGAAGGCGGCGAAGGGTGACCTGGTGCGGACGGTGTCGGCACCGGGGACGATCGAGCCGAAGACGAAGGTGGAGGTGAGTTCGCAGGTGAGTGCGCGGATCATCGGGCTGCCGTTTCGGGAGGGGCAGGTGGTGAAGGAGGGGGACGTGGTGGTCCGGCTGGATGCGCGGGATCTGGCGGCTCTGCTGGATTCGGCGAAGGCGCAGCTGAAGAGCGAGGAAGCGCGGCTGGAGGGGGCGCGGGCGGCGCTGGCGAACGCGAGCGTGGAGTACAACCGTCGGAAGGAGCTGTTCGCGACGAAGGACATCCCGAAGACGGAGCTGGACAACGCGGAGGCGGAGTATCTGCGGAACGACAGCAACTTCAAGGCGCAGCAGTTTGCGATCGAGATTGCGCGGGCGAACATCCAGCGGGCGGAGAAGGACCTGGACAACACGGTGATCAAGGCGCCGTTTGACGGGATCATTACCAGGTTGGATGCGGAGGTTGGCGAGACGGTGGTGGTGGGAACGCTGAACAATCCGGGGTCTGTGATCCTGGAGATCGCGGACCTTGGGTTGATGCTGCTGAAGGCGCGGGTGGACGAGGCGAACGTGGCGCCGGTGCGGGAGGGGCAGAAGGCGCAGGTGTACGTGAACGCGTTCCAGGACGAGACATTCGTGGGGACGATCGATCACGTGGGGTTGAAGAAGAAGACGGACAAGGACGGGACGTCGTACTTTGAGGCGGACATCCTGCTGGAGTTGCCGAAGGGCGTGCTGCTGCGGGACGGGATGACGGCGAACGCCGAGGTGCAGGTGGAGACGTTCCGGGATGTGCTGAAGGTCCCGAGCCAGGCGGTGGTGGACTACGCGATCGATGATCTGCCGCAGTCGGTGTCGAAGGATCCGAACGTGGATCGGACGAAGAAGTTTGCGCGGGTGGTGTTCGTCGTGGACGGCGGGAAGGCGCGGGTGGTGCCGGTGACGACGGGGACGAGCGACCTGACGGACACGATCATCACGGCGGGGCTTACGGACGACGCGACGATCGTGGTGGGGCCGTTTAAGACGCTGGCGACGCTGAAGCACGAGCAGAACGTGGTGGACGAGGCGACGGTGAAGCCTGAGGCGGAGAAGTCAAAGAAGGCGGCGGGCGGGGAGACGAAGGAGCGGCCGCAGGGCTGAGCCGCGATGACGATCTGCATACGGGATCTTCACAAGGTGTACCGCGTGGGCACAGAGAAGGTGCACGCGTTGCGGGGCGTGAGCCTGGACATCCGGAAGAACGAGTTTGTGGCGATCATGGGTTCGTCGGGGTCGGGGAAGTCGACGCTGATGAACATCCTGGGGTGTCTGGACAAGCCGACGACCGGGACGTACGAGCTGAACGGTCGGCCGACGCACCGGATGTCGGCGGGGTCGTTGTCGCAGGTGAGGAACGAGGAGATCGGGTTCGTGTTCCAGAGCTTCGAGCTTTTGAGCCGCGCGACGGCGCTCGAGAACGTGAAGATGCCGCTGGTGTATTCGCGGAAGAACTGGCGTGGCGCGACGAAGCGGGCGGAAGAGGCGTTGAAGCGGGTGGGGCTTGCGAACCGGATGGATCACCGGCCGAACCAGCTCTCAGGCGGTCAGCGGCAGCGTGTGGCGGTGGCGCGGGCGCTCGTGAACGAGCCGAGCATCGTGCTGGCGGACGAGCCGACGGGCAACCTGGACAGCAAGACGAGCGAGGAGATCATCGCGCTGTTCAAGCAGTTGCACGTGGAGGGGCAGACGATCGTGATCGTGACGCACGAGGAGGACGTGGCGGGGCACGCGGCGCGGATCGTGCGGCTGCGTGACGGGAAGATCGTGTCGGACAATCCGACGGAGAAGGACCCGATTCACCTGGACTTCCTGCGGCGTGCCGCGCTGCAGGCGGTGGGCGCGGCGGCGGCGGAAGGGGCTGCCCCGTGATCATCATCCGCTGGCTGATCCAGACCGTTTTCCTCGCGATCAAGCAGATCTGGGCGAACAAGTTCCTGGCGATGCTGACGACGCTGGGGATCATCATCGGTGTCGCGGCGGTGATCGTGCTGGCGGCGGCGGGCAACGGGTTCAAGTCGTACGTGTTGGATCAGTTCTCGACGTTCGGCACGAACAAGGTGTGGATCTTCCCGCGGATGCCACCGGACAGGCGTGACGCGTTCAGTTTCCGGAAGATCCGGCTGACGAAGGCGCAGATCGATTCGTTGATGCCGGTGTGCCCGTCGCTGGAGGCGATCACGCCGGTGATGCAGTTGAACCCGGCGGTGCAGGCGGGGGACCGGGTGATCGCGGTGGCGACGGTGCAGGGCGTGCGGCCGAGCTGGCACCTCATCGAGGATCGCTCGGTGATCCAGGGTCGCGCGCTGGCGAGTATCGATGAAGACGAGGCGCGGCAGGTGTGCCTGGTGAACGACAAGGCGATCGAGGAGCTCGCGCTGCCGGCGGAGCCGTCGGGAACGACGATCCTGGTGGATGGGCGGCGGTTCCTGATCATCGGGGTGGTCGAGACGAAGCAGGTGAGCCCGATGTTCGGCGGGGACGAGGCGCAGACGGAGATCTTCATCCCGTTCAAGACGGGTGAGACGATGCGTCCCGAGCCTCGGTTGTACGCGATCGCGAAGACCAAGGCGCCGGAGTTGTTCGCGGACGCGCAGGCGGAGATCCGGGCGCAGCTTCGGCGGATGCGACAGCTCAAGCCGGAGGATCCGGATACCTTCGGCGTCGAGGCCATCGAACAGGCCATCGAGCAGTTCAAGAAAGTTGCGAACGCGATCACGTTCTTCATCGCGGGCGTGGTGTCGTTGTCGCTCCTGGTGGGCGGCATCGGGATCATGATCATCATGCTGATGTCGGTGACGGAGCGGACGCGCGAGATCGGGCTGCGGAAGGCGGTGGGCGCGAAGCCCAGCGTGATTCTGATGCAGTTCCTGGTTGAGGCCGTGACGCTGTGCATGCTCGGGTGCGGGATCGGGCTTTCGATCGGGCTGCTGGGGGTGCTCGCGATGCAGCAGGCGGGCGAAGATTCGCCGATGAGCAAGGCGACCGCGCCGATGTGGGCGATCATCCTGTCGGTGTCGTTCTCGGCGGGCACGGGGATCATCTTCGGGATGTTCCCGGCGATCAAGGCGTCGCGGCTGGATCCGATTGTGGCGTTGAGGCATGAGTAGGGAAGAGAGGCCATAGGCCTTAGGCCATAGGCCGTAGGGAAAGGCATTAGGCATTGGGCATTGGGCAATGGGCAATGGGGAATGGGGAATGGGGAATGGGGAATGGGGAATGGGGAATGGGGAATGGGGATTAGGCAATAGTGGTTGGTGGGTTGATTTGAGAGGATGTTGTCATGGGTGATGGACGGCTTGGGCTTGATACGCATGCGGTTCACACGGGCGCGCCGCGGCCCGGGATTCGGCATGCGGTGGTGACGCCGATCTTTCAGACCGCCAACTACGAACTGGTGGGGGATGCCGAGCCGGGGTACATCCGCTATGGGAACACGCCGAACCACGAGGGCGTGTGCGCGAAGATCGCGGCGCTCGAGGGGATGGAGGCCGCCGTGGTGGGTGGGAGCGGGATGGCCGCGACGACCGCGGCGATCATCAGCCACGTGAAGGCGGGTGACCACGTGATCGCGCAGGACAGTCTCTACGGGGGGACGTTCCACTTTCTGACCGAGCACCTGCCGGCGATGGGGGTGACGACGACGTTCGTGGACGCGAACAAGCCGGAGACGTGGAAAGCCGCGCTCACGCAGACGACCAAGCTGTTCTGGTGCGAGACGATCACCAACCCGCTGGTGGAGGTGCCGAACCTGCCGGCGATCGCGGCGTTCTGCCGGGAGCACGGCGTGGCGTCGATGATCGACAACACGTTTGCGAGCCCGGTGAACTTCAACCCGAAGTCGATCGGGTTTGACCTGGTGATGCACAGCGCGACGAAGTACCTGAACGGGCACTCGGACATTCTGGCGGGCGCGCTGACGGGGTCGCGCGAGCGGATCGAGCGGTGCTCGCGCTCGCTGCGGACGCTGGGCGGTGCGCTGGATCCGCACGCGTGCTTCCTGCTGGATCGCGGGATCAAGACGCTCGGCGTGCGGGTGCGGCGGCAGAACGAGTCGGCGCTGAAGGTCGCGGCATTTCTCGCGTCGCACCCTGCGGTGTCGCGGGTGAACTATCCGGGGCTGGAGTCTTCGGGTTCGCACGCGCGGGCGCGGGATTGGTTCCGAGGGTTTGGGGGGATGATGAGCTTTGAGGTGAAGGGCGGAGTGGGGGCGGCGGATGCCGCGCTGGCCCGCGTGAAGTGCTTCATCGTGGCGGGGAGTTTGGGCGGGGTGGAGTCGCTGCTGGTGCGGCCGGCGACGGCTTCTCACCGGAGCGTGCCCCGGGACAAGCGGCTAGCGATGGGGATTACCGACGGGCTCATCCGGGTGAGCGTCGGGCTGGAAGACCCGGAAGACCTGATTGATGATCTTCGCCGGGCGTTGGCCTGAGCCGAACCAAGGGACTCGCGTGAATCAGAAGACCTCCAGAACGACGGCGGCGTTGCTCCTGTTCCTGCTCGCGGGGTGCGCCCGCAATCCGTTCGTGCTTGATGATCTGGACCGCGCGCCGCGGAAGCCGGAGGAGCGGCTGCGGCGGCTGGAGGCGGCGAACCTCGAGCGGTTTGCGCAGCCCAAGAACGATGCGCCGCCGTCGGACGATGTGGTGCGGCGGCGGTTTGAGGGCATCGAGAAGATGGACATGAAGATCGAGGACGCCCGCAAGAGCGTGCTCGAGAACAACCTGGAACTGAAGGTTGCGGTGGTTGATCCCGCGATCGCGCGGGAGCGTGTGAGCGAGGAGGAGGCCCGGTTCGAGAGCGCGCTGACGTTCCGATCGGGGTGGCAGGAGTCCGACTCCCCCACTTCCAGCTCGCTGGTGACGGCGACGGGGCAGAACCGGTTTCTCGAACCGGGCGTGCGGGTGCCGCTGATCACGGGCGGTACGGCGTCGGTGTCGGTGCCGATTTCGCGGAACGAGAACGACAACTCGTTCTCGACGCTGAACCCGGCGTATACGTCGGATCTTGAGTTCTCGATCAGCCACCCGCTCCTGCGGAACGCCGGGCGGCGGGCGAACACCGCCTCGCTGCGGATCGCGGGGTACGAACAGCAGGCGACGGAGGCGCGGACGAAACTGGAGGCGATCCGGCAGCTGGCCGCGGCGGACCGGAGTTACTGGCGGCTGTACCAGGCGCGTCGGGAGCTGGAGGTTCGGCAGCAGCAGTACGAGCTGGCGGATGCGCAGCTCAAGCGTGCGGAGCGGCGGGTGAGCCAGGAGTTGGCTGCGGAGATCGAGGTGACGCGTGCGAGCGCGGGGCTGGCGGATCGGCTGGAGGCGATCATCACGTCGCAGCGGAACCTGCTGCTGCAGCAGCGGGAGCTGAAGCGGATCGTGAACATGCCGGGGCTGACGATCGAGACGCCGACGCAGGTGGTGCCGACGACGGAGCCGGATCCGGTGGAGTATCTCTTTGACCCGGCGAAGCTGTGCGCGGAGGCGGTGGCGAACCGGATGGAGATGCTGGAGCTGGAGCTGCGACTGGCGGCGGATGCCGCGAGCATCGGGCTGGCGCGGAACCAGATGCTGCCGCTGTTGTCGCTGGATTACACGTACAGGGTGAATGGGTTGGGGGATTCGTTCAGCGCGTCGATGGGGACGGCGCGGGACAACCGGTTCGAGGATTGGGAGCTGGGGCTGAACGCGGAGATCCCGCTGGGGAACGAGGCGGCGCGGTCGCGGCTGGCCAGCGCGATCCTGACGCGGATCCAGCGGCTGAACTCGCGTGCGGCCCGCGAGCAGTCGATCCACGAGGAAGTGCTGAATGCCGTGGACGTCATCAACGAGGGGTGGCAGCGGATTCTGGCGGCGCGGCAGAGCGTGGTGCTGAATACGCGTGCGCTGCAGGCGGAGCAGCGGGCGTTCGAGGTTGGACGCTCGACCAGCACGGACGTGCTGGACGCGGCGTCGAGACTCGCGGAGGCGCAGCTGGCGGAGATCAGGGCGCTGGCGGAGTACCAGGTGGCGCAGGTCGATCTGGCGTTCGCGACGGGAACGCTGCTGGGCGCGGCGAAGGTGGAGTGGACGCCGGTGGAGCGGCCGGACGTGGATGGGACGCCCGATCCGGTGGAGGAGCCCGCGGCGGCTGCTGAAACACCGGGCTGAAGACAGGAGGCGCGCGATGGAACCCGTGAAACCGATCCGAGCTGCGATCCCTTGGCTGTTGCTGGTGGTGTTCTGGACCTTCCTCGCGTACTTCATTTTGCCGAAGTTCGTGGAGATCTTCACTGACTTCGGTGTCGCGCTCTCGCCACTAACCAGAGCAGTGCTCGGATTGGGGGCGTATTGGCGCGCGGACGTTCCAGCGTGGTCGGCGGGGACGCAACTGGTTGTACAGGTTGCCAACATCCTGGCGGGTGTAGGCCTGGTGTTGGTCGCGGGCGTGCTTGGTGGGTTCAGGATTGTCGGGCAGATTGGGTGGGTGGTGCTGGCGGCGGTGATGACGTGTGTGATGTGGTCGCTGTTCGCACCGCTTACGGCGATGCTGAACTCGATGAACGGACCGTGAGGGGTATTCACGACACCAATATCCGTTGTTGCCTATGATGTGGCAGGAGGTCCGCCATGGACACCGCCAACGCCTTCACGATCCACCGGCTTTTGGGCGCGATGCGCAAGCTGGACGCCTCCGACCTTCACCTGAAAGTCGGGGTGCCTCCGACGTATCGGATCGGTGGGTTGCTGAGGACGGTGGCGACGGAGCCGCTGAGCGAGGAGGAGGCGGACCACTTGCTGGATCCGATCATCCCGCCGGTGCTGAAGCAGCGATACGACACGACGGGGAACCTGGACTTCGCGACGCATCTGAAGGACGGGGACCGGTTCCGGGTGAACGTGTTCCGGTCCGGGGGTCACACGCACGCGGCGATCCGGCGGGTGAAGAGCGACATCCCGAGCTACGACGACCTGCATCTGCCACCGATTTACGGCGAGCTGATCGACAAGACGACGGAGGGGCTGTTCCTGGTGGTGGGCGTGACGGGGTCGGGGAAGTCGAGCACGCTGGCGGCGATGCTGGAGCACATCAACGCGACGCGGAGCGAGAACATCATCACGATCGAGGACCCGGTCGAGTACCGGTTTGTGCCGAAGAAGTCGATCGTTTCGCAGCGGGAACTTGGGATCGACGTGGGGGACTATCCGACCGCGCTGCGGTACATCGTGCGCGAGGACCCGGACGTGGTGTTCATCGGCGAGATGCGGGACCACGACACGGTGTTGGCGGCGATTCAGGCGGCGGAGACGGGGCACCTGGTGTTCGGATCGATGCACACGGCGGACACGATGCAGGCGTTCAGCCGGATCCTGGAGTTCTTCCCGTCGATCGAGCACGGGTTCCTGAGGCACGCGTTGTCGAACACGCTGCGGTGCGTGTCGGCGCAGCGGCTGCTGCCGGCCCTCCCGAACTTCGACGGGCCGAACTCGCCGGGTGTGGTGCCGGCGTGCGAGATCCTGATCGGGACGCCGACGGTGCGGGACAAGATCCGGCAGGGTGAGGACTCGCAGTTGCCGGCGATCGTGTCGCACTGCGAAGAGGGGATGCAGGACTTCACGCACGCGCTGGCGGAGCTCGTGCGGAAGGAGTGGGTGTCGCTGCAGAACGCGATGAGTTACGCGCCCAACCGGGAGGCGCTCGACAGCACGCTCAAGGGCGTGGAGGTAAAGGCGCAGACGCTGGTGAACCGGATCCGGGCGGCGGGGGGGCGGAGTTAGCGGGGGGTGGCGGGGTCGCCGCAGTGTTCGGTAGACTTTGGCCGGATGTCTATCGCCGCGATGGCGCGGCGGGTCGGTGTACATCCGGGAGGACTGGCGGTGTTCAAATCCTATCGTGCTTCCGGCAAGATCAGCCCGCGGTTTCTCGGCCTTGCCGCGGTTGCGGCGACGGTGATGTGCGGCCTTGGGTGGCTGCATGGGGTGATGTTGGCAACCGGCAAGGGGCGGCCGATCGGGACATCGTTTGTCTTTGTGATCCTGATAGCGGGCTGCATCACCTGTTACGCGGCGTTGTCGCTGGGGAAGTGCCGGAATCGTCTGCTCGGGGTGGTCGCGTGCGTGATGTTCGGGCTGCTGGCCCTGGGCGCGTCGCACGCCTTTCACTACACACGAGCTCCGAATGGGGCCGTTACCGGGACATCGGTGGTGGCGTGGTTTGAGGCGCAGGCGGCCGCTGGGGTACCGATGCCGGGGGCGCGGCGGGGGACGCTGCAGGGGTGGGGAGCGTGGGTGCGCTGGGGGATCGAACTCGCCCTGGTGATTGGGTTCTTCGGTTACGTCGGCGCCGACACGCCGAAGACACCGTTTTGCGAGGGTTGCGGGACGGACCACGACGAGCAGAAGCGTGTGTGCGAGTGGCCGTCACCTTCGGTGTCGCTGGTGGAGGTTGCGCGCGCGTGCGGGAGCGTGGCGGAGCTGGCGGTTCCGAGTCCGCGGGACGGCGTACCGGCAACGCAGTGGCTGGTGCTTGTTGGCCGGTCGTGCCGCTGCGGGGAGTTGCAGACCTTGACCATGGTGCACGAGAGGACCACAACCAGCTTGGACAAGAAGGGCGAAGGTTCGTCGAAGCGATACAGAACGTCCGACGTGCTTCGAGAGAACGTGGTGATGGACGACGACGATGTCGCTCGCTTTCGGCTGATCTGCGAGATGCTGGAGGAGGAGGTCGACCAAGGAACCGAGCGGGCGTGAAGCGGCGGCGCGGGCCGAACCGAGCCGAACATCCCCCCACCATCGACACGGGAATGGGGGAGGCGCGGTTTCTGGATGACGGTCAACGGTGGAGGGGGGATTCGAACCCCCGAGAGAGACGAGCCCTCTACCAGATTTCAAGTCTGGCGCATTTAACCGCTCTGCCACCCCACCGGGTGCGGACAACTGTAGCTCACCACGGCGAGGGGCTGCCGCGGGGTGTATTCTCCTCGGGCGGGGCCAGGACGCCAACCGCACGGAGCTCGAACTTATGGACATGCTTGCCGCGATCGATTGGTCGCACGTGTTTACCGTTGAGAATGCGATCGCGTTGGTGACGTTGACGGTGCTGGAGATCGTGCTGGGGATCGACAATATCGTGTTCATCGCGGTGCTGTGCGGGCGGCTGCCGGTGCTCCAGCAGGACAAGGCGCGGAAGGTGGGGCTGGCGCTGGCGCTCGTCACGCGGGTTTTGCTGCTGACGACGCTCACGGCGATCATCGGGGCGGCGGAGGTTGGGGTGTTCACGATCGACGCGGTGAAGGAGACGTTCCACAACAAGACGACGGGTGAGATGCACACGGGGCCGATGGAGATCACGTGGCGTGACATCATCATGCTGGTGGGGGGCGGGTTTCTGATTTTCAAGGCGACGAAGGAGATCCACCACAAGATGGAGGACGCGGACTCCGAACAGGTGGCGAAGAAGGGGTCGGCGTTCTGGCCGATCATCGGGCAGATCCTGATCATCGACGTCGTGTTCTCCCTCGACTCGGTGATCACGGCGGTGGGGATGGCGCAGGCGTTGTGGGTGATGGTGACGGCGGTGATCATCTCGGTGATGATCATGCTGATGGCTTCGGGGCCGATCAGCCGGTACGTTGAGAAGCACCCGACGATGAAGATGCTGGCGCTGTCGTTTCTGATCCTGATCGGGGTGGTGCTGGTGGCGGACGGGCTGGGGCAGCACATCTCGAAGGGGTACGTGTACTTCGCGATGGCATTCTCATTCGCGGTTGAGATGCTGAACCTTCGCATGCACCGCAAGAAGCAGGAGCGCCTCGCGGCCGACGGCACGTGAACGAGATCACCTTTGAAACGATCCTCGCCGCGAGTCCCGCGGCGGTGTACGACTACCACGCGGCGCCGGGGGCGTTCGGGCGTCTGTTGCCGCCGTGGGACCAGGTGAATCCGGGTGCGCCGCATCCGGGGCTGGTGAACGATTCGATCGTTCACATCAACGTGACGAAGGGGCCGGTGACGCTGAAGGCGCGGTTCCAGCACTCGGACGTGAGGCCGGGGGAAGGTTTCACGGATCGGCAGCTCGAGGGGCCGTTTGGGTTCTGGGAGCACCGGCACCTGTTTGTGCCCTCGGGCAGCGGGTGCATCCTGCGGGATCAGATCCGGTATCGGCCGCCGATGGGCGGGTTGTTTGTCGGGGAGATGGTGCGGCGGGAGCTGGTGCGGTTGTTCACGTTCCGGCACGCGCGGACGCGTGCGGACCTCGAGCGGATCGCGTGGTGGAAGGGGGCGTCGAAGGGGATCGAGACGGTGGCGGTGAGCGGGGCATCGGGGACGATCGGTTCGCCGCTGCTCGACGTGTTGACGACGGCGGGGGTGAAGGTGCGGAGGATGATCCGGGCGCCGCGCACGGGCGACGCGGGGGACATCGCGTGGCGGCCGCCGGAGGGGAGCGATCCGGGGAACGTCGACGTGGGCGCGCTCGAGGGCGTGGACGCGGTGGTGCATCTGGCGGGAGAGCCGATCGCGACGGGGCGGTGGAATCAAGGGAAGAAGGATCTGATTCGTTCGAGCCGCGTGGAGGGGACGCGGTTGCTGGCGCGGACGCTGGCGGGGATGGCGCGCAGGCCTCGCGTGTTGATTGTGGCATCGGGGATCAGCTACTACGGGGAGCGCGGGGAACAGGAAGTGACGGAGGAGACGGGTGTGGGGAGCGGCTTCCGCGCGGAGGTGGCGCGGGATTGGGAAGCGGCGACGGAGCCCGCGCGTCAGGCGGGGATCCGCGTGGTGCAGCTGCGGTTTGGGGCGGTGCTGTCGTCGCGAGGGGGCGTGCTGGCGATGATCAATCCGCTGTTCTCGCTGGGGCTTGGGGGCGTGCCCGGAGCGGGGTCGCAGTGGGTGAGCTGGGTTTCGCTGGACGACACGCTGGGCGCGATCATGCACACGATGTGCGACGAGGGGATCGCGGGGGGCGTGAACGTGACGTCGCCGATGCCGGTGCGGATGTCGGAGTTTGCGACGAGGCTGTCGGCGGCGCACGGGCGGTCGCCGTTCGCGAAGATCCCGGTGTTCGCGGTGCGCGCGGTGTTCAGCGACCGCGCGGACGTGCTGCTGGAGAGCTGCCGCGTGCTGCCGTCGCGACTTCGCAAGCAGGGCTTTACGTTTCGGCAGACGGACCTGACGAGTGCGCTGCGGTGGGAGCTTGGGCGGCTGGTCAATGAGGACATGTCTATTCGTTGAAGGGGGCAGGAGATTCAGGTACACTGCGGCTGGCTGAAGGGGTGAGACTTCAACCGAGGACACCCCATGCCCCGCTCACACGGCCTCCACCACATCACCGCGATCGCCTCCGATCCGCAGCGCAACCTGGATTTCTACGTTGGTGTGCTGGGGTTGCGGCTGGTGAAGCGCACGGTGAACTTCGATGATCCGCGGACGCACCATTTCTACTACGGGGACGACCTGGGCCGACCGGGGACGATTCTGACGTTTTTCCCGTGGCCGAACGCGGTTCGAGGGACAACCGGCCCGGGATCGGCGCTCTCGCTAGCGTTCGCGTTGCCGACCGATGGAGCACGCGCGTGGGAAGAACGGCTGCGGGCGTTGGGTGTCGCGATCGACGCGACCGACGATGACGATGGCCAGCGATTCATCGACCTGCGCGACCCCGACGGCCTGGCGGTGCGGCTGATCGAGTGTCCGTTCGCGGCGGATCGCCGGTGCTGGTCTCCCGAGGGGATCAGCGACGCGATGGCGCTGCGCGGGCTCTACTCGGTGACGCTTGGTGTGCGTGACGTGGAGCGGACGGTCGCGTTCTTCGAGTCGCTGGCGGGGATGTCGGTCGTTGTGCGTGGTGAGCAATCGGTGATGATGCGCACGGAGGATCGGGTGCCCGGGCGGTACATCATCATTGAGCGGAGCGAGGGCCCCGAACCGAAACTCGGCGCGGGGAGCATCCACCATGTCGCGCTGCGCACGCCCGACCGCGCAGGACTCGACGCGTGGCGCGACGCAATCATGGAGCGACGAGAGGACGTGTCGCCGGTGATGAACCGGAGCTACTTCGAGTCGATTTACTTCCCTTCGCCGGATGGGCTTCTGCTCGAGGTCGCCACGGACGTCCCGGGGTTCACCGCCGACGAAACGGCAGACCACCTCGGCGAGGCCCTGAAGCTTCCGCCGCAGTACGAGGCCCGGCGGTCGGTGATCGAAGCACGGATCCCGAAGGTCGACCTGCCCGATGGCCCCCGACGCCCCTGATGTTGCCGTACCATCGGGCATGTCATTTTCCGATCAATCGTTCGAGGCGTTTCTCGGTTCAGTGGCCTCAAAGACTCCCGCGCCGGGCGGAGGAGCCGTCGCGAGCGCTGTGGGGGCGTTGAGCGCCGCGCTCGCGGGGATGGTGGTCGCGTACTCGGTGGGCAAGAAGAACCTCGCCGAGCACCAGCAACTGCTCGACGAGACCACCCACCGCCTCGAGCGTGCGCGGGGGCTGATGCTCGGACTCGCCGCGGAAGACATGGCGGCGTACACGGTGCTGAACGAGCTCGGGAAGCTCCCGGAGACGGATGCGCGGCGGGCGGCGGAGTATCTCCCCGCGCTGCGCACGGCGGTGCAGATCCCGATGGCGGTGGTGGCGGCGAGCGTGGACCTGCTGCGGTTGTTCGACACGTTGGCGACGCGGACGAACCGCTACCTGCGGAGCGACCTGGGGATCGCCGCCGTGCTCGCGGACGCGACGGCGCGGTCGTCGCGGTGGAACGTGCTGATTAACTCGCGGGAGCTTCCCGCGGACGAGCGATCGCGGGTGGAGGCGGAGCTCGGCCGCATGCTGGACACCTCGGCGCGGCTGTGCGTCGCGGTCGAGGGCAAGTGCGGCGAGTGAGTCAGCCCCGGCGCGTCCCCCAGAGTGGGCCGTCCTTGAATCGCTCTTCGTACCAGACGTTCGTGCGCCTTCGCAGTTCGGCGAGCAGGCCCATCGCCGCGAGCGCGTCGGTCTCGAGCGTGATGACGAGCAACGTGCCGGTGGTCTCGACCGCGGTGATGACGATCCCCGCCTCGGCCGCGATCTCGCGCACGAGCGAGACCACAACGCCCCGGACTTCGGGGTCGTCCAGCGGCGCACCAGAAAGTGCGCGGAGCCGAAGCGTCGCGCCCTTCATGGTGCGAGGATCCTCTCCGCAGCCTGCGTGAAGCTCATCGCCGCGCCGACCAGAAGGCACTTCGTCGGGTCGAGCCCCGCGGCGAGGCCCGCCTCGATATCGCGAGGGGCGTCACCGATGATCCACGCGTCGGCGAGGGTGAGGCCCAGGTCCGTCGCGGCGGCGTGGAGCATTCCGCCGCCGGGCTTGCGCCACGGATGTTCGCGGGTGAACTCGGGCACGTTGCCCTTGGGATGAAAGGGGCAGAAGTAGTACGAGGCCACGAGCGCACGGCCGGCATCGTCGCGCAGCAGGCGGTCGAGGCGACGGTTGACGGATTCGACGACCGCGATCGTCGCGCCGCCCCGTGCGACGGAACCCTGGTTTGAGACCACGACCAGCGTGTGGCCCGCCGCGCGGAGCGCACGGCACCCCTCGAGGACACCGGGGAGCAACCGGACGAGCGCGGGGTTGACCAGATCGCCGGGGGCGGCCGGAGGAGGGGGCGCGGGGAGGTCGGTACACGCGATGAGGGTGTCGTCGCGGTCGAGGAAGACGGTTGCCACGTTGGATTATTGGGAGTCCGTGCGGCCCGGGAGCGCCGCGCGCCGAACAATCAGGAACCGCCGCGCTTTCGGCCGATACTGAGCGCTCGCCCTCTACCGGAGAACTGTCTTGGCCCGCGACCAACGCCGCACATCCGTCATGCCCGCGCTGATCGCGTCGGTGGCCGTCTTCGGTGGCCTGGCGTGGTACATGCGGGTGATGGAGCGCGAGGCGGTGACGGTGGGCTCGGCGCAGCTTGCCGCCGCGATCAACTCGCCGCGCCCGGTCGCGGATGTGGCCGCGGCGGTCGCGGCGATGAAGCTCGTGACGGTTGAGATCGACTCGATGGTCCGCGTGGAGCGTGGGGACGACAACTGGCGGGGAACGGTTCAGGCGGCGGTCGAGGTTCCTGTGCGGCTGCGGTACGGTGTCGACATGTCGGCGACCGATGCCGTGCGCGTGGTGTACTCACCGATCTCCGACTCGCCCCGGGGGATGATGGTTGTCACCGTCCCCGAGCCCGTGCTGCTGGGCACGGAGGTGTTCAGCGCGAAGGAAACGGTTGACGTGAAGACAGATGGCCTTCGGCTTCGCAGCCGGGCGGGTGAGTACTTCCTGGGCATGGCCCGTCGCGACGTCGCGGAGACCGCGCGTGATCTGGTGCTCCGCCCCGAGGACGCGACGTTCGTGCGGGCGACGACGCGCTCGCAGGTGGAGCAACTCGTCTCGAAGCTCGTCGGCGACAGCGTGATCGTGACGGTGCGGTTCGCCGCGCAGGAGGCGACGCCGTGATCTCCCTCATTGCCCGGCTCTGGCGGTGCAAGTGGAACTTCGTCCGACTCGCGGCGGCGTTGTTCGTTCTCTTCGTGCTCGGTGCCGACACCGGCGCGCGCATCGCGAGGCTGCAGCTCGCGTCGTTGCCGGGGTTTGACTACGGCGCGGAGATCGCGAGCCTGCGGGCCCAGGGGCGGTTTGGCGAGGCCGAGCTCATCGCGAAGGCGGGGCTCGAAGATCCCGAGGCCGACCACGCGGCGATCGACACGGAGCGCAAGCTCACCGAGGAGGAGCGCGGCAGCTTCACCCGTCGCGCGCTCGATGCGGGCAAGGGCGCACTGATCGGTCGCGGTGATTCACTCGAGTCACTCATCGGCGCGATCGCCGCGGACTTCTTCATCGTCGGCGACGTGCGCGACCTGGTGATCGAGGGGGGCCGGTACGTACTCGACGGCGAGACCGACGAGCTGGTGGTGCTGCTCAGCGTCGCGGGTGTGGCGACCACACTCGCGCCCGAGATCGACTGGGTGCCCGCGGTGCTGAAGGCGGCCAAGAAGTTCGGTGCGCTCGGCGAGGCGATGACGGCGACGCTCACGCGGATCATCAAGGCCGGCAAGAAAGACGAGCTCGCGGATCTCTGCACCGACGTCAAGCGACTGAGCGAGGCCGGATCGCCCGGCGCCGCCGCGCGATGGATGCGGTACGCGGATGATCCCGCGGATCTCAAGCCGCTTGTGGCGTTCGTTTCGCGCGGCCCCGGTGCCGCCGCCGCGTTGCACATCACCGGAGGCCCGGGAGCCGATCTGCTGAAGGCCGCGGCGAAGGCGGGACCGGATCAGGCCGAGGCCGCGGCGAAGCTCGTGCAGAAGGCCGCGAAGAAGGGGCGTGCGGGCGCGGAGTTCCTCAAGAGCCCCGCGACCCGCGTGCTGATGCGTCCGCACCCGATCCTCGGCGTTCTGAAGGGCGTTTGGAAGGGCAACGCGGCCAAGGCCCTCGAGCGTCTGGCCGACGCCGCGGATCCGATGGGCTGGTGGATGGTTCCCGCGGCGGCGGGTTGGTCGTTGCTCGAATCACTGCTGCTGTGGTCGAAGATCAGAAGAAGAGAAGAGGGAGCACCGCGATGAACGTGTTCGAACTCGCGCTCGAGGCCGCGTATGAGCAGGCCATGAAGTCAAAGAGCGAAGGTGGCATCCCGATCGGCTCGGCCCTCGTGACGCAGGACGGGGTGGTGGTGTCGCTGGGGCACAACCTCCGCGTGCAGCAAGGGGATCCGACGGCGCACGCGGAGACGGTGTGCATCCGCAACGCGGGGCGGCGTCGCGACTGGGACAAGCTGATCCTCGCGAGCACCCTGAGCCCGTGCGCGATGTGCACCGGCACGGCGGTTCTCTACCGGATTCCAACCGTCGTGATCGGCGAGAGCACGACGTTCAAGGGCCGGGAGGACTGGCTGAAGGCCGAGGGCCGCGCGGTGGTGCAGATGAACGACAAGCGGTGCATCTCGCTCATGAAGAAGTTCATCAAGGCCCGCCCCGATCTGTGGAACGAGGACATCGGCGAGTAGGCGGTCCGGTGGTGCGGGCCGTTGCCAATGCCGCGACCCGCGTGCTACATTGTGCGCATGGGTAGCCGCCGCTCCGAGTATCCGAACGTTGTCGTCTTCGACCATCCGCTCATCCAGCACAAGTTGGCGTGGCTCCGCGATCGGAGCGTGAGTCACCGGCCCTTCCGCGCCTTGCTGTACCAGATCGCGGGCCTGATGGTGTACGAGGTCACGCGTTCGCTCCCGACCGCGGAGGTCGAGATCAACACGCCGATGGAGAACACCATCGGCAGGAGGCTCAGCGCGAAGGTCACGGTGGTCCCCGTGCTGCGCTCGGGTCTTGGAATGGCCGAGGGGATCCTCGAGATGATGCCCGAGGCCCGCATCGGCCACCTCGGGCTCGTGCGTGACGAGCGGACGCTGCGACCCGCCGTGTACCTCAAGCGCCTGCCCAGCGACATCGAAGATGGACCGGTCTTCCTCGTCGATCCCATGCTGGCGACCGGCGGCTCCGCCTCGGAGGCCGTGACCATTCTGCGGCAGGCGGGCGCGCGTGATCTTCGCATGATCTGCCTCGTCGCCGCGCCCGAGGGCGTGCAGCGGATGCACCGCGACCATCCCGATTTGCTTATCTACACCGCCGCGGTCGACCGCGAACTCGACGCGAAGGGCTACATCCGCCCGGGGCTGGGGGACGCGGGGGACCGGATGTACGGGACCGAGTAGCACTCGCCGACGCGGGTGCCGGTCACCATCGCCGGCGACGCGAGGCCGAGAGCGCTCCCAAGCCCAGCAGCGTCGCGACACCGGGGCTCGCCACCGCGCGAGTCCACAGGAGTGCTTCTTCGCGACCGGTGATTGAGTTGAAGCCAACGCCGGTGACGTAGATCGTGGATCCTTCGATGGAGATGCCCGTGGCGTCGCTCGAGGTGAATCCCGCGGGCAGCGAGAGGCTCAGGTCCTCCCATGTATCCGCGGATCCGCTCCAGAAACTCGCGCGGTATGCACCCGCGAAGGCGGCGGTCCCCACCTGGTAGTCATTGGTGATCCCGAAGATCGCCGAAGTGGACGCGCCGTTGGGGTGCAGACTCGTCCACGACGCCGCGCTCCCGCTCCACATGCTGGCCTGGAGTACGCCGCCCACCGCCGCGTAGCCGGCCTGGTGCGTCGCGTTGAGCGAAGTGGCGACAGAGACCGTCGAACCCACCGGATTGAGGTTGATCCACGAAGCCGCGCTGCCGCTCCACAGACTCGCGGTGTTTGTTCCGTTGATCGTGGCGTATCCGATCTGCTGCGCACCATTCGTGGCGTACGCGATCGAGTCGACGGCGACCGCCGGAGACAGATCGACGAACGACTCGGCGGTGCCGGTCCACACACCCGCGCGCCGCACGCCGCCGACGGTCGCGTTGCCGACCTGCTGACCCGCGCCGATGCCGTACAGGGCGGATCGCGATGCCGCCGCGGGGTGCATGTCCGTCCACGATGCGGCCGTGCCGGCCCACATGCTCGCGCGGCTGAAACCGCCCGTGACCGCGTACCCGACCTGATGTGTCGCGGTCGCACCGAACACGGTGGACTCGCGCGCACCGAGCGGGTGCAGGTCGACGAACGATGCGGCGCTGCCGTTCCACAAACCCGCGTGATACGCGTCGTTCACTTCGACTCGACCGGACTGCTGGCCTCCGCTCGAGGCGTACGCGCCCGACATCGTCGATCCGGCCGGGTGCAGGTTCGTCACGCTCCACTGCGCATGCGCGGCATTGATGCCCGTCACGGTTCCGGCCACCATCGCGGCCACGGTTGCAAAAGTCTTGTTCAGCACGGACCCACTCCTCTCCTTCTCAATGCCTCGCGCGCGGCGCGGCCTACCGACCATTTCCCTGCCGCGAACGCTCGCGCCTGGGCTCGCCTATACGGGCGTAGACAGCAACCTCCAAGGGACACGCCGCCCGCAGATTCCCGCGCGCCGATATCGGACCACCCCTTGACACCCGTGATACCGTGCCGCCATGTTCAAGGCCTCCGCGGCAACACTGCTCCTCTCCGCCATGAGCGCATCGGCTCAGCCGCTCGCGGTCACGTTTGTCAACACAGCCAACCTGCCCTCGCAGGCTCCCAACCAGCTCGGACAACCCGTGACCATCGCGGGCCTCAGCGGGATCGTGTACGCCGGGGGCACGCGCTGGCTCGCCGTGATGGACAACTCCAACAAGGTGATCGAGCTGGATGTGATGCTCAGCGCGAGCGGCACCATCACCGGCTCGTCGGTCACGCGGGTCTTCGATCTCGCGGAGACGCGGGACTTCGAGGACATCGCCCTCGTCGAGGGCGCGTCGGACGAGGTCTGGATCTGCGAGGAGGGAACCCCCGCGGTGCGCCGGTACAGCCTCACCACCGGCGCACTCCTGGAGACGCTGCCCACCCCCACGCCTCTGGGTGCGGTACGACCGAACTTCGGTTTCGAAGCCCTCGCCGCCGGGGCGCACCCGCGTGCGATCTGGGCGTGCAACGAGGAGGCGCTGACGGTCGACGGGCCGCTGTCAACGACCACGACCGGCACGCTCGTGCGCCTGGTGAAGTTCGAACGCGGCCCCGCGGGGTTCGCACCGACGATGCAGCACGCGTACCGCACCAACCCGATCCACGCGCCGGTGACCAGCGGCAGCAGGAGCGGCGTGAGCGCACTCGTGCTGCTCCCCTCGGGTTCCTTGCTCGCGCTGGAGCGGTCGCTCGGCTTCAGCCTGACGTCTCCGTTTCAGACGAGGATCTTCGAGGTTGAGCTCGCGGGCGCACAGGATGTTTCCTCCAACCTGTCCTTCGGCACCGCCGCGCCGCCCGTCGTGGGCAAGCGTCTGCTCTACAGCGGCTCGCGCACAAACGTCGAAGGCCTTGCGCTCGGGCCCGCGCTCACGGGGGGAGGCTACGCGCTCCTGGGCATCGTCGACGACGGTGATCCCATCAGCATCAACCAGCTCGCGGCCTGGCGGCTCACCGGCGGCGTGTACCCCGCCTGCCGCGCGGACTGGACACTCGACGGCGGCGTCGACGGGGACGACGTGATCGCGTTCTTCGCCGACTGGGACGCCGGGTCGGCGGATGCCAACGGTGACTGGGCCACCGACGGCGACGACGTCATCGCCTTCTTCGCGCGGTGGGACGCTGGGTGCTCGCCGACAGCGGCGGGGGTCTGTGCTTTCCTTATGGCCTATGGCCTAAGCCCTATGGCCTTCTTCTCAGCATCCGGGGAAGCCGATACCGGCGTTGTCCCAGCTGTTGAAGAACGCGATCGCGTCGTCGCCGTCGACACCTTCGTCGCCGGTCACGTCGGCACAGATGTTGCCGTTGTCCCAGTCGCCGAAGAAGGTGATCACGTCATCACCGTCGATGCCACCGTCGTTGTTGTAGTCGCCGAAGCAGCCATCGGCCTGCCAGGGGCAGGGAGTGGAGCAAGCGATGTTGAGCAAGCCGCAGCCGTTCGCGGTCTGGTAGCCGCCCAGGCGGATCTTGTAGTAGTTGCCGGGAACAGCCGCAAAGCTGACCAGCGACTGAACGCCGGCGGTGTCGTCGTTGCACCCGAGCACGTTGGTCGGGGGGCAAGCGAAGGCATCGCCATACACGGCGAGCTTGGTATCGAAGGTGGAGCCGAAGGTGTCGACGGTCACCGTGCCGGCGCAGGTGGCCTGGTAGATGAACCAGACGTCCTGATTGACCTGCTGGTTGCCGGCGATGTCCGTGCACAGGCCGTTGGCCACGCCGTCCGTGGTCGCGCCGCGGTTGCTGAAGCCAACCGTGCCGTTGCCCACAAAGATCGCGTTCCCGCACGCGTTGTTGGGCAGGTTGCCCATGTTGAGCTGGAAGTTGCCGGTCTCGTTGGCGTAGCCGTTCACACGGATGTAGTAGGTGGTGCCCGCGGTCTGCTGCCAGACCACGCGGGAGAGCACGCCCGAGCCCGAGTCGTCGTCACAGGCGACGATCGTGCTCAGGTCACCGGGGCAGCCGGTGTGCACGGACAGGGCGGTGTCGTAGTTAGAAGCACCCTCGGTGTCGGCGACATAGAAACCGGAGCAGTCGGCCGTGAAGGAGTACCAGACGTCAGGGGAGGTCGTCGACGCGGCGCAGTTCGCCGCGCCGTCGTTGCTGGCGCAGCTGGTCGAGCCGGTGGCCGAGCCGCCGACCGCGATCGGAGTCGCCGCCGAGCACGAGTCGTTCGCGGGGCGAACGGGGTTGATGACGAGGGTACCGGTGCCCTGAGCACCGCTGAAGCCGCCAACGCGGACCCAGTAGGAGACGCCGCTGGTGGCGGCCCAGGTCAGCGAGGATCCGCTACCGCAGCTGTCGTCGCTGCAGGCGATGGCCTGGTAGGGGCCGGAGGGGCACCCGGCGTAGAGGGAGATCTTGGTGTCGAAGCTGCGGTCAGGGCCGCAGATCGAGGCGTTGATGTCGCCGGTGCAGGAAGCGACGTACTGGTACCAGATGTCAGAACCGGTCTGCTGATAGCCGTCGGCGGTGCAGCCGGCCGCGTTGTCCACGAAGCCGTCGGTGCTGGCGCAGACGGTGCTGAAGGGGAACGCGCCGTCGCCGACGAGAGCCGCGTTGCCGCAGGCGTTGTTGGAGGGAGCCGAGCACCCCGTGATGCCGAAGTTCAAAAGGCCCGAGCCGTTGGTGCCGCCGAAGCCGCCGACCTGGATGAAGTACTGCGTCCCGCGGGTCACGGCGAACTCGATGTAGGCGTCGCGCCGGGTGGGGTTGTCCAAGGTGCCGCACTGGCCGGTGTTGTCGTCATTGCAGGTGATGTTGGTGAGCGAACCGCAGGACCCGCTGTACGCCGCGACGACCGTGTCGAACGAGCTCACGTCGTGCGTGCCGCAGGTGCTGACGACCACGGTGCCGTCGTAGGGGGCGACGTAGGTGTACCACACGTCGTTGCCGATGCCGCCGCAGGTTGCCGGACCGTCGGTGGTCGCTTCGACGTTGCTGAAGCCCCACGTGCCCGGACCGATGCTCGTGGCAGACGAGCACGCGTTGTTGAGGGGTCCGGTGTCCGAGCCGCCGGTCAGGCAGCCGCGGCTGTTGCGGTGGCCCACGATCGCCGCGATGGAGTTGGTGCCGCACTCGTCACCCGTCGTTCCGAAGCGGTTGATCGAGGTGATGAACGGGTTCATCGTGAAGGCCGGGTTGGAACACGGACAGTGGCACGAGTTCCAGTTGTGGCCCGTCTCGTGCGCAACCAGGTCGGCCGCGCTGGAGAGGTTGAAGTTGTTGAACTCGGTCTGTGACACGCCGTAGCCGAAGGAACTGTTGCACACCACGCCGATGTAGGCGGTGCCGATCACGCCACCCGTGGGCTTGCCCGTGAACAAGTGGGCAAGGTTGCGGTTGATCCCGGCGCGGTTGGCGTTCCAGAAGACGCGCATCTCGTCGAGCATGCCGCCGGTGGTGCCCTGGTTGTACGGATCGGGCTCGACGGTGTTGACGATGGTCGTCGCGACGAAGTGCACGATGTCAACGTCGCGCTCGTACTGGACGTTCATCACGTTGTACACGAGGCTGATGCGGCTGTTGACGGTGCCGGTGCTGCCGTAGAGGTTGAAGTACTCGAAGTCGCACTCCACCGCGACAAACGCCGTGGAGCGGCTCGCGCCGCGCTCGCCGTAGCCGCCGCCGAAGCGCTCGCTGATCCGGTGCTGAGCCTCCTCGACGCCGCACGCCGCGCCCGTCTGGCGGACCTGATCGGCCGTGTAGATCACGTACAGGTCGGCGGGGGCGCCGGCCACGCGACCGGCGACCGGCTCGATCCAGTACTGTTCGTCGGCACCGAGGGCGATGGTCGCCCACACGCCGTCGGGCATCACGCCACCGGCCACGATCGCGTTGAGCTGCTTGTCCACGGTGCCGCGGAAGGTGTTCACCGGGCCCGCGTCGACCTCGAACAACTGACCATTCTGGCGGGCCTCGTAGAGCTTGAAGCCGGGCGCCCGCACCGAGTAGGGCGCGAGCTTCAGCGCGCGGATCTCACCGTTGATCGGCACCAGCAGCTCGCTGGGCTGGCCCTGCGTCAGGTCCACGTCCATGCGGAAGAACTCGCCCCCGGTCAGCCCCAGGAGCTCAAAGTTGTTGATCTGATCCACAGCCATCGGCGATTGCAGCGCCGGGATCTGCTGGGCGGTCACCACACCCGCGCTCAACGCGAGCCCGCAGGCCGCAACAAGCAGTTTCGAAAGTCCACGCATCGTTTGTTCTCCTGAACTCCACCCGGGGTAATCGACAGCACTTGCCCGAGGCACCCCCGCAACTCGAGCGCTGAGCAGTCTGATGGTACAGCATCCAAGCCGCGGCGTGCAAAGCAAATCGCTTGAAGAGCGGGCGGCCCCGCGAGAATCCGCGAGATCTTCCGCACAGCGCCGACAGCGGCGGGGGTCTGTGCTTTCCTTATGGCCTATGGCCTAAGCCCTATGGCCTTCTTCTCAGCATCCGGGGAAGCCGATACCGGCGTTGTCCCAGCTGTTGAAGAACAGGATCACGTCGTCGCCGTCAACCGAGCCATCGCTGGTCGCGTCGGCGCAGGCGCCGTTCAGGTCCCAGTCGCCGAAGAACGCGATCACGTCGTCGCCGTCGATCGACCCGTCGTTGTTGTAGTCCGCCGCGCAGCCGTCACCCTGCCAGGGGCAGGGGGTCGTGCAGCTGACGTTGATCACGCCGCATCCACGCCTGGTGGTGAAACCGCCGACGCGGATCTGGAAGAGCTGGCCAGCGGTGGCGTTGAAGGTCACCCGCGACTGAAGCCCGCAGGAGTCGTCGTTGCACACGATGGGATTGGTGGGAGGGGTGGCGCTGTAGTTGTTGTACACGGCAATCTTGGTATCGAAGCCCGAGCCGCAGGTGTTGATCTCGACGGTGCCGTTGCACTCGGCGAAGTAGTAGTACCAGAGGTCCCCGTTGACGTTGTTGTCCCCGAACGCCAGGCAGATGCCCTCGGGGTTGCCGTCGGTGTTCGCACCGCGGTTGCTGAAGCCAACCGTGCCGCTCACGAGCTGGATCGGGTTCGCCGCGCTGTCGTTGGGCAGGTTGCTCACCGTCATCTGGAAGTTACCCGCGGCGTTGTTGAAGCCGCTCACGCGGATGTAGTACGTGGTCCCGGCGGGCTGCTGCCAGACCGCGCGAGAGAAGGGGAACCCGGCGCCGTCGTCATCGCACACCACGATGTTCGAGAGGTTGCCCGGGCAACCGGTGTGCACCGAGATGGCCGTGTCGTAGCCGCTGCCGAGGGTGTCGGCGGAGTAGCTGGCCGTGCAGTCCGCCGTGAAGGCGTACCACACATCGTTGGCGACCGCCGACCCGGCGCAGTTGGCCGTGCCGTCGTTGCTGGCGCAGGCGGTGCTGCCCGTGACCGGGACGCCCGCCGTCACCGGCAGTGCGCTCGCGCAGTTGTCGTTGACGGGGAAGGTATCAGCGCCACGCGTCACGTTCAGGTCGAACGTGCCGCTCTGCTGGTTGTAGCCCGCCACCCGCACCAGGTACGTCGTACCCGCCGCGAGCGACGCCGTGATCCGCGATCCCAGTCCACACGAATCGTCGTTGCACACGATCTGCGTGCCGCCGCAGCCCGTCCAGAGCCCCAGCACCGTGTCGAACGTGCGGGGGCCGCACGTGTCGAAGATGTACGTGCCCGCGCACGTCGGCGTGAACGAGTACCACACGTCGAATCCGGTGTTGAAGCCGCACGTGGCCGTGCCGTCCGTCGTCGAGCACCGGTTCGTGCCCGACGTCGCGCCCAGACCGATCGCCTGCGCCGAGTCGCAGTTGTCGTTGGCCGGAGCGGCAACGCTGACCACGCTGGACGTCAGGGTAAAGGAACCGAAGCTGGACGCGCTGAACCCGGCGACGCGAACGAGGTAGGTGGTGTCGGCGGTCATCGTGACATCGACCTGCGTCTGGAGACCGCATGAGTCGTCAACGCACGCGAGCTGGGTGGCAAACGTGCCCGGGCAGCCCGAGTAGACGCTCAGGGTCGTATCCCACGCCGCACCGCCGCAGGTGGAGAACCGGTAGACGCCGTCGCAGCCGGGCGTGAAGGAGTACCACACGTCGCGAGTAGCGGCGAAGCAGCCAGCGCCGTCCGCGGTCGCTTGGGTGGTGTCCCCGTTCGTCGTTCCCAGGCCGATGGCCACCGCGCTGCCGCAGTTGTCGTTCGCCGGCGGAGTCGGACCCCCGCTCGCGCAGTTCGGGTTCACCGCGTTGCGTGCCGCCACGAACGCGGGATCGTCGATCCGCTGGGCCACGTTCGGGCAGTTGACGCGACAGTGCGTCACGATGCCGATGATCTCGTTGTTCGCGTTCAGGTACCCCGAGCCCGAGTTCCCGCCCCGCACGTCCGCCGCGAAGTCGTAGTAATCCGCGTTCACCACCGTGATCGGACCCGTGCTGAACTGCTGGGTCTGGCTGCGCACACAGTTGGTGTCGAGCCCGTAGCCCCAGAAGTTGGTCGTCGCACCAACGCCCGAGGGCGCCGCGGCGAGAGGACGGAACTGGCCGTACCGCTGGAAGGGAGTCTGGCCGAGGCTGTTGGTACCGGTGAGATAAACGCCCCAGTCATTGCCGGGGCTGACGTTCTGGAACTGGAAGCCGGGCAGAACCGGGAACTGGTCCGCCACCGGCGGGTTGTTCGTGGTGCAGTTCGGGTTCGAGTTCGGAACATTGAAGTGAACGACAAGGTTCGACTGGCCGTCGATACAGTGCCCCGCCGTCACCATCCCCGAACCCGTGTTGCAGTACACGCTGGCCGTGCACCCAACCGGCATGATCCGGCCAGACCACAGCTCGTTCGTCTGCACCCGGTCGTCCGGCCCGCAAATCCCGCACTGGCCCGGGTCGCCCACCGGCTGCACCGGCATCTGCAACCCAAGGTTCTTCACCTTCACGTGCGTCCCAATCGTGTTCGAGCCCGCGAACACCTCGAGAACCACCGTGTCGCCGTTGAAGTACGCCGTGCTGTTGCTCCACATCCCCATCGTCTTGCGATCGAGAATCTGCACCTCGCCGTCGAGCATCGAGGTCACCCGCACGAACGATCCATCCGGCAACTCCGCCTCATCAAAGTACAGACGCAGCCACGCCGCGCCCTGCACCTGAATCGTGTCCGCATACACCTGCACCGCCTGCCCCGCCGCGTTGTCCCACGTCCCCGTCTCCACCGGCATCGGAACAATCTGCCCCGTCGGATGCTGGAGCGTGCTCTGCCCCATCGCCACCGAGGCCACGGCCGTCGCGGCACACGCCGCGATCAAACGACTGATCTTCATCATGAACGTTCTCCCTTCGAGTCCTTTCCGGTTGTGACGCCGCCACGATGACAGCTCCACCCCAACACCGGACCAGATCGGAATACTACCAAAAACACCCCGCTGCCGACACCCAAATCGACCGCGACCGCAAACCGGACCCCTTTGTATCTTGATGCCCGCCAACCCCAAAAGGAAACCCGCCCCGTCGGTGCGGCCACGACGGGGCGGGTCCCAGGGTTTCACGCCTCTAAACCTTCAACTCACGCACATCCCGGGACTCCCGTCCCACCCGAATCCCACGCCCCGAAGAACACAATCACGTCATCGCCATCCACCGACCCGTCCAGGTTCGCGTCGGCGCACGTCACCCCGCTGTCCCAGTCCGAGAAGAACGAGATCACGTCGTCGCCGTCGATCGACCCGTCGTTGTTGTGGTCGGCCGGGCAGCCCTCGGCAATCCAGGGGCAGGCCGGCCCAATCGCCATATTGATCACACCGCACCCCTGCCGACCCCCGCGCCCACCAGCCCGGATGAGATAGAACTGCCCCACCGTCACCGGGAATCGGATCACCGACTGCTCGCCGCACGCGTCATCGTTGCACGCGAGCGGCGCAGAACTCGGGCAACTGATCCCCGCGTACGCGGCGATCTTGGTGTCAAAGCCAGAACCGCACGTGGACACGGTCGCGGTACCGCTGTCCGGCGCCTGGAACTCGTACCACAGGTCGCTCGAGAGCGTCGGATCCCCGTAGAAGTTGCACACCGGCGAGTCCGGGCCGTCCGGCGCCGCGCCCCAGTTGTTGAAGGGTGTCGACCCCTCCAGGATCTGCGCGGGCTGCGAGCAGCTGTCGTTGGATCGCTCGTCGAAGACGTGCAGCACCACGCGCCCACCGGGCGTGCCCCGCGCCGCAACCCGGATGTACGTCGTCGTCCCGGCGAACTGGTACCACACCGCCTTCGCGTTCCCAAGCCCGTCGACGTTGTCGTTGCAGGCGATCTGGTTCGCGGGCCCGCCCGGACACGCCGAATGCACCGACACGATCGTGTCGATCGGATCACCGTCGGTCTCGGCGTAGTAGCGACCGTTGCACGTCGGCGTGAACGCGTACCAGATATCCCGACCGACGTCGCCGCCGTCACAAGTGGACGCGCCGTCGCGCCCGGATCCGATGAGGAAGTCCGCGATCGACTGGTTGGAGATGGGCGTCGCGTTGGCGCAGATGTTATTGGCCGGCGGCAAGACCGCCTGGGGAGTGACCAACACCCTGAAGTTGCCCCGGGAACTCCCGTTGCCCCCCACGCGGAGATGCACGCGCTCACCCGCGGCGAGGATGCGCGAAACCCTCGAACCCGTGCCGCAGAAGTTGTCGTTGCAGGCCAACTGCGTACCGCCGCACGCGGAGTAAAGCGCGAGCACGGTGTCGAAGTTCGTACTGGAGCACGTGTCGAAGAAGAAGTTCCCGTCCGCGCTCGCCTCAAAGACGTACCACACATCCGGCGCGCTGCCCATGCCGCAGACCCCCGGCATCTCGGCGTTCGCGCACAGCGTCGAGCCCGTCACCCCGGCACTGCCGATCGGCAGGGCCGTGGCGCACGTGTCGTTCGGCTCGATCGCACTCAGTTGCTCCGTCGCCAGCGTGAAGTTGCCCAGCGTGTTCGTGCTCCCGCTTCCCACCCGCACGTAGTACGTCGAGCCCACGCTCAACGCTCCTTCAACAATCGACTGATTCCCGCACGCGTTGTCGTTGCACTGGATCGGCGCTCCGCCCGCCGACGGACAGTTCGCATAGAGGCCCAGGACCGTGTTCCACGTCGTGCCGCACGTGCTGAACCGGTACGTTCCGGAACACGGCGGCGTAAACGAGTACCACACGTCGCGCCCGTTCGAACCCACGCACGGCAGCTCTCCCGGGTTGGAAAAGCCGGTGTTGCCGCTGGTCACCCCGAGCGAAATCGCCGTCGCCCCCGCGCAGGTGTCGTTGCCGACCGTCGGCTGCGAGCACGACGGAATCGCCGATCCGAACGAGGTTCCGTTGATCCGCTGACCAATGTTGTCGCACGACGTGCCGCACGCCGTGATCACACCCACGATCGCGCCGTCCATGTTCACGATCGGCGCACCAAGCATGCCCCGGGCATCGCAAGACACCGTGTACGTCGATGCCCCGGCCGCGACGAGCGTCCCGACGCTCCTCTGCTGCACCTGGTTCATCGCGCACGTCGTGTTGGTTCCGAACCCCGAGACGGTCACGGTCTCGCCGGCGACACCCGCGGCAGCCGCGACCGGCCGCCATTGCAGGTACCGGTCGTAGACCGACTGGAACAGTCCGTTGGGGAACGTTCGGCACGTGCCCCAGTCGTTGCCGGCTCCCCCGTTCTGGAAGTTCACGGACGAGGAGTTGATCGGAAACTGATCAGCAACCGGCGGCTGCACGATCGTGCAGTTGGTGTTCGACGCCGGCACGTTGAACTGAATCACCAGCCCCGTCCGCTGGCTGATCACAGACCCCGCCGTGATGATGGTCCCGCCATCCTCCGGGCACGTCAGCGACCCCGTGCCGCCCGTGGGCATGATCCGGCCGAGCCAGTTGTCGCCGCGCAGCGTGCGGTCGTCGGTGCCGCAGATCCCGCACTGGCCCGGGTCGCCCACGGACTGCACGCCCCCCCGCTGCAACGCGACCCGCTTGAGCCTCGCCGACGTACCCGTCGTCCCAGGACCCGCGAACACCTCGAGCAACACCGAGCCGCCGTTGAAGTACGCGCTGCTGTCGCCCCACATCTCCATCGCCGCCGCGTCCAGCTCCTGCACCTCGCCGTCGAGCAGCGAAGTAACCCGCACCATCGACCCCGGCGGCAACGAAACCTCCTCGAAGTACAGCCGCAGCCACGCAGCCTCCGGCACCGCAATCACCTCCGAGTACACCTGCACCACATCCGCGCCGGGATTCGCCGTCGACCCAACCCCACCGGGAAACGTGATCGTCTCTCCGATCGTGGTCCCGCCGGCCCCCTGCCCCCACGCCGAACCGGCGGCCAAGGCCAGACCAAGGAGTGCAATCTTGAACACGCTGCGCATACACGATCTCCGTTGAACGATCGCGGGCCAACCAGACGCCACACGCCCTGGGACCCACCATCCGGGTGATGCCCCCCAAGCGGGCAACCCAACCCACGCGTCTCAGGAAAATCCAAAAAACAACGCGGCCTCCTCGGGAGGCCGCGCTGCGTTGCATGCTCATTCAAATCGTGGCTTACCAGTCGCCGCCGCCGCCGCCATCGCCGCGGCCACCGCCGCCACGACCGCCGCCGCCGCCACGC
>VYLF01000162.1_pt1 | contig 32248 bp, 26 predicted proteins | sample 5114371 | NCBI WGS metagenome assembly VYLF01 (sample SAMN12291773, study PRJNA351875) | freshwater metagenome | isolation source: freshwater lake | place: USA: Michigan, Kent Lake | collected 2013-08-15 | reverse complement strand
TTTGGTTAGAACAAGATAAACTTGAGAATCTTCGGTCAAATTTATTGACTCAAAATCAGCTATACTTAATTTAAATGAAACAGCCCTACCTTATCAAGGGGGGCAGGGGGGATCGAACCTAAAATCCATTTTTAATTTAATTATAACCAGCTACTTAATTAATATACAGTATAAAGGATTAATTATCATCAAAAAATCACCAAACTAGAAGCGTAGGTGAAGGGATTTATGGATTGCGCCGCGCTTTAGTTATTGCAGGTAGTGAAAGCCAATTAATTAGCCTTTGGAAAGTATCTGATGACGCAACTAAAGATTTAATGGTCGCCTATTATGGACGCTTACAAAAAGGAGAAGGACGCAGTGAAGCTTTACGACAAATTCAACTAGGAATGCTCAAGGGTGAGAAGCAAAAACATCCTTTTTATTGGGCCAGTTTTATTCCTTCTGGTGATGCAACTTCGATGCAATTTGACTGATTAAGGGTTAGGAGTTAAACTTAGTGGTAAGATTATTGGTATCACAAACAATTACTAGGAGAGTCACACAATGGCAACATTTACAGAAAACGACCTCAAAGAATTAAAAGACTTTATTGTAGGACAATTCAAAGAAGTTAATGACAAAATAGACAAGTCATCTGAACAACTTAATGGCAAAATAGACAGATTATCTGAACAACTTAATAGCAAAATAGACAAGCTATCTGAAGAAGTGAATAACTTAAGAGTTGACATAGCAAATATTAAAGGAGAATTAACAGGCGTGAATAAACGACTAGATAACTTGGAATTTACTAATCGAACCATCTTTGTTGCTATTGTTACTGCACTAATGGCAGGATTAGTTAAGTTATTTTTACCAAACCTTCCTACTAATCCTTAACTGTGATTCAAAAAGAAAACGGGTTTTTTGAAAAAACCCGTTTTCTGAATCTGAAATCGAATTCAAAATAGGAAATAGCGTTGGGCCATAGGTAAAACCGTAGCGGGTTCACAGATTAATAATTCCCCGTCAGCACGCACCTCGTAGGTTTCGGGATTAACTTCCATGCGCGGTAAAGCGTCATTAAGCTTCATACTAGCCTTACTGATATTGCGCGTATTCGACACTGCTACGGCGGTTTTTTTCAGCTTTAACTTCTCAGGAATGCCCGCTTTCATAGCATATTTAGAAACAAATGTCAAGGAAGTTTTGGCGATCGCACCACCAAAAGAGGCAAACATGGGACGCATATAAACCGGTTGCGGTGTGGGAATACTGGCATTAGCATCGCCCATTTGCGCCCAGGCGATTAAACCGCCTTTCAGGACAATTTCCGGTTTTACGCCAAAAAATGCCGGTTTCCAGAGAACCAAGTCGGCTAATTTGCCCACCTCGATGGAACCGACATAATCGGAGACACCATGGGTAATAGCAGGATTAATCGTATATTTAGCAATATATCGTCTTGCCCGCAGATTATCATTCTCTCCCGTTTCCCCGGTCAGTCTGCCCCGTTGTACCCGCATTTTGTGGGCAGTTTGCCAAGTGCGGATAATTACTTCCCCCACCCGTCCCATCGCTTGAGAATCGGAGGAAATGATGCTAAAAGCCCCTAAATCGTGGAGAATATCCTCGGCGGCAATAGTTTCGCGGCGGATGCGGGATTCGGCAAAGGCCACATCTTCGGGAATACTCCGGTCTAGATGATGACAAACCATCAACATATCGAGGTGTTCCTCTAAGGTATTCGTCGTATAGGGACGGGTGGGGTTAGTAGAGGAGGGTAAAACGTTCATTTCCCCGCAAACCCTGATAATATCGGGAGCATGACCACCGCCGGCCCCTTCCGTGTGGTAGGTGTGAATGACGCGATTTTTAAAAGCGGCGATAGTGGCCTCAACAAAACCGGCCTCATTGAGAGTATCCGTATGAATCGCCACCTGCACATCGTACTTATCGGCCACGCTTAAACAGGTATCAATGGCTGCCGGAGTGGTTCCCCAATCTTCATGGAGTTTTAAGCCAATTACCCCCGCTTTTACCTGTTCCGCTAGTCCTTCCGGCTGACTGCTATTGCCTTTACCCAAAAAACCCAAATTCATCGGGAAAGCTTCGGCCGCCTCTAGCATTCGATAGATGTGCCATTCTCCCGGGGTGCAGGTGGTGGCATTAGTTCCCGTTGCAGGTCCGGTCCCGCCACCAATCATTGTGGTAATCCCCGACGCAATCGCTGTCTCAATTTGTTGGGGACAGATAAAATGAATATGGGCATCAATCCCCCCTGCTGTCAAAATCATCCCTTCCCCAGCTAATGCCTCGGTAGCAGGACCGATAATAATATCGACATTATCTTGAATGTGGGGATTGCCCGCCTTACCGATTTTATAAATTTTGCCGTCTTTAATGCCCACATCGGCTTTAACGATGCCCCACCAGTCGAGAATTAAGGCATTAGTAATCACTAAATCTACCGCCCCATCTTCCCTAGAAATGGGGGATTGGCCCATCCCATCGCGAATTACTTTACCGCCGCCGAATTTTACCTCATCGCCGTAGCTGGTGAAATCTTTTTCGACTTCGATAAATAATTCCGTGTCTGCCAGGCGAACTTTATCTCCGACGGTGGGGCCGTAGGTTTCAGCATAGGTGCGGCGATCGATGCGATAATTCATAGGGGGAATTCTTGAAAATCGACATTGATTATACGATCGATTTTCCGGCAATTATCGCTTTTTCGGGATTTTCTTCCATTTTTAATCTGGCTCGTTTTCGAGGATTTCTTTGGCTTTCAGTAAAGCTTGGTGATGTTCTTCGGTAACGGTGGGATATTTTAAACCAAGGGATTCCAGGGTGTGATAAATAACCGCCCCCACAGCTAAACGAGTAAACCATTTGCGATCAGCTGGGATAATATACCAGGGGGCCCACTCGGTACTGGTATGATTGAATACCTCCTCGTAGGCTTTCATGTAATCACCCCAAAAAGCCCTTTCTTTGACATCATTTTCGGAAAACTTCCAGTTTTTTTCGGGGCGATCAATTCTTTCCAAAAATCGTTTTTTCTGTTCTTCTTTAGAAACATTGAGAAAGAATTTCAGGACAATAACCCCATTGTTAACCAGATATTTTTCAAAATTATTAATCTCCTCAAAACGTCGATGCCAAACTTTCTTGGTTCTGTCTTCCGGGGGGAGTTTTTGCCGTTCCAATAAATTTTGATGGACGCGCACGACTAATAATTCTTCGTAGTAAGAACGATTAAAAATACCGATACGACCCCGCTCCGGTAAGGCTTTATAATATCGCCAGAGATAATCGTGATCTAGTTCTTCGGCCGAGGGAACTTTAAAGCTAAATACCTGACAGCCTTGGGGATTTAAGCCCGACATAACGTGTCTAATCGTACCATCTTTACCTGCCGCATCCATGGCTTGCAGATTAATTAACAGGGCATAGGTATCCTGGGCATAGAGTTTATCTTGAAACTCGGCCATTTTTTCGATCCCCTGTTGCAGCAGCAGCGTGGCATCTTCTTTGGTAATGTAGTCTGGCTTAAACCCGGGATCGTAATCTTTGTGCAGAGAAATTTCTTTACCCGGTGGCACTATTAAGGATTGTAAAAATGCTTGGCGATCAATTTTGCTGACCATGCTCTTCTCCTTGATTGTTTTGACCCCTAAGATTACATTGTAGCACTTTTGCTGAGAAAATATCTAAACCTTGAACCAGCGAGCCAAAGATGAAGTGGGAGAAATGACCTAGAAACAAGTACATTTAAATAGCTATCAGTCCCTACGCAAAATTAATTACACATCTAAGCTGTCAACGGTCTATCAGTTATCAGTTATCAGTTATCAGTTATCAGTTATCAGTAGGAGAATAGAATAGACCTCTTACATGATTTTTTTATGGTATAATGGATGGCTTTGCTTTTTTTTTGATTTTTAGATGGAAGTCGAAAAAAGAATAAAATGTGATCTTAGTTTCGGTGTGCATCAACAAACATATAGAAAGATGGTAGAAGCAGTAAAAAGTGTTGAAGCAGACTCTAATTCACCGTTCGACTGAGCGTTCGACTGATCTCACGCCGAAGTCTCACGCCGAAGTCTCACGGCTGAGGCCATCTAAAAGGGGGACTAAACCTAAACTATCTATAGAAGAACAAGTTTTAGTAACGTTAGAATATTGGCGAGAATATAGAACATATTTTCACATTGCTAAGTAGTCGTGCAAAATTAATTTCTTGGTTAGGATAGGCAAAAGGCAAGAGGCAAAAGGCAAAAGCTTGATCGAAATGTGTAATTAATTTTGCTTAGGTACTTACAAGCGGTCAACTATCATAATCAACTATATGTCGGATTCTAAATAAGACGTAAAAAATGCTTTTACAATCGGGAAAATTCCGTTTAAAAGGAAAAAAAGCTTTACTCAATCAAGAAGAGATACCGGTCGTAACGGTAATGGATGTAACGGAAACTCCCATTGAACGCCCCCAAAAGAAACAGAAAGATTTTTTTTTCAGGTAAAAGAGGTTAAGTACCTAAGCAAAATTAATTACACATCTAAGCCGTCAGCCGCTATTCCGTCAGCTTTTTGCTGTGATCAGTAAACAGTGAACTAAAAACTCAAATCTGATCCCTGATAGCTGTCTCCCGTCTCCTGTCTCCTGTCTCGACTAAGAAATTAATTTTGCACGACTACTTATCATACTTTAAAATCCCAATTACCCATATTCCGCACTTCACTTTGAAGTATAAAAAACTACAGGTCTTTTCAAAGAAAAAAAATCAGAATAATCAAAAAAATACTCAACCAATCAGATGTTGAGGAGAAATCATAAAATACCAAATGTTTTTTCGGCTCAAAGAGTTAAACTAAGTCACAACAATTCGAGTGAGCTTTTTGATTGTCTCACTTTTTTGGGACTAATTCTCTGAGTATTTTTACTTATTTTTTCTTGAATGAGTTTATGCTACTTTATACTACATTTTGAAGTGCGGAGTGTCGGCTTTAAAACGGGATTTAGTATAAAGGGGTATGCTGCCGATATTTCAGATGGTTGACAATTTTCTAGCGATCGAGCGTTTCCACTACCGAAATTCGAGTTTATTATAAAAAGAAATCCTCTCTCAGGTAAGAGCGGTAGTATGGCTTACTCGACACAGCAGTTAATTGAAATCCTCGAGCGAGAAATGCACGCCACTTGGAAAGGGGAACGTCTGTTACTCTCCCCGGCGGAGCGCATTGATAATCCGGTGATTGCCAAGGCGATCAATCTAGAAAAGGTGGGCAAAGTCTTCGCCTATCAGGATTTTCGCCGCCAAGTTCACGATTATCAACAACAATATCAGGTTTCGGGCATTATCTGGCGTGTTTGTCAATGGGGCGATCGCACTCTCCGTTATCCCGAAATTCATAATCAATTAGTTGCCGTGGCGGGTGACAAGGAAATTCTCATGGCTGCCAAAGCCTCGGTTTTAGAGTTTTGGAACAGTATCACCCCTAATATGAATTTTTGGTGGGCGCTTAACTCCCGTCGTCCCATTTCTGCCGATTCTCTAGCAGAATTAGTCGCCCAGTCCGAATGGGCGGAATTAGATGTGGCGCGCACGGAATTATATCTCGGCCTCTGTTGGGGTAATCCTTTAGAACACCAGTATCAATGGGCGCAACCCTTTTCCGGTTGTCATCGCATTATCGCCGCCGTCGATGAACCTAGTTCGATTAAGGTCTGAGGGCAATTGATGTCTTGGGAATTATGAATTATGAATTATGAATTGGGGTGTGGGGTGTGGGGTGTAGGGTGTGGGGTGTAGGGTGTAGGGTGTGGGGTGTAGGGTGTGGGAAGAATAAATATAGTCATTTCAATTAAGATTGAGAATATCAATGCCAGAGTTCATAAGGGTTTAACTGGTCTAGAGTGTATCAGACTTATCTGAAATGACTATAAAAATAATCTCCTGACTCCTGACTCCTGACTCCTGACTCCTGACTCCTGACTCCTGACTCCTGCCTCCTGACTCCTGCCTCCTGACTCCTGACTCCTGACTCCTGACTCCACCAACAAACTTTTTCAGCAAACCCTATTGTAAAGTTTTGTTAATTTTTCTGGGATTAGGGCATTTTGTAAAAATAGATACAGAATTGTATGTTATACATATTAGTAGGTGATTAAAAAAGTTCGAAACACTATTTGCAGCTCGGAGGAAATGATTATGTCTACAGAACAACAAGCTCGCGCCTTAATGATGCGTCACCACCACGCCGTCAAAAATCGTCAACAATCGATGTTAGGGAGAAGTGCTTCTGAAATCGGTATTGACAATGACAATGGCCACGGGGAAACCGTTCAACGTCGCTTCTCGGCCGACTTTTCTTCCCAAACCTATGATCGCTCTGGTGCTACTCTGAGTTAGGCTCTTAGATGTCGCCAAAGTGTCAGCTTTCAATCTTAGAATTAAGTGAACAATCAGCCCACACAAACCGATCTCGGAATGTGTGGGTTTTCGGTTTTTAGAGATAGGGGTCATTCCTGGGCCGATTACGGGGTTTCATCGGGATTTATGCCTAATTGCCGTAATTGCGCCGCTAAACGTTCCGCCCGTTGATGTTGGATTTCGGCCTGTTGATAGGCTGCCCGGGTGCGTTGACGTTCGCTTTCAGCGTTCTGACGTTCGATTTCGGCTAATTCCGCGGGTAGAAGGATTAAATTGCCGTCTAGGTCATAAAAACGTAGCCAAGGAGCTTCTTCTCGCTGGATGCTGCCCATCCAGACTCCTAACCATAATCCCAAACGTTGACACCATAACCAACCGCGCTGGTCGGGAATAATTTCTTGATAGCATTGATTTGGGTCTAAAGCCCAACCTTGCAGGGAAGTGGCATCAAAGGGATTATAAACGAAGTATTGGGAGCAGCGAAAAGTCCGCTCATAGAGGTCTTTTTTGATAGTTAAATCAATTTTTGCGGTGCTTTCTGACATTAATTCCACGATCACATCGGGATAACGTCCGTTTTCGTTCCAAACCACCCATCCTTGTCGTTTATAACTACCATCGATATCGAGGACAACGAAAAAATCGGGGCCACGAAAATCTTGATTAAAAACCCGCTCACGGCTAAAGTAAATAAACATATTACCGCCAACGAAAAAGTCTTCTCGATCCTGATAGGCTTGTTCGATAGAATCGATTAAGACATTCATGGCCTTGCGGTGACGGTGTGTTTCCAAAGGTTCTCCATCGTCAAAAATCAGGTCTTCTGGGGGAATGGGGGGTTCTTCCCAATCGATAACTGGAGGAGTGAGGGGTTGAGTCATCGGGGTTACGTCCAGGATAGAGATGGTTTTATTTTATTTGCAAGACGAGGCGATATTTAGGTTGTCCAGTTCTCAATTTTTCCATGGCTTCATTCACCCGGGAGATAGGATAGGTTTCTGTAACGGGTTCAATGCCATGGCGAGAGGCAAATTCGATCATTTTATTGATGGTACTGGGACTACCCAAAGGACTGCCAGAAATCGATTTTTGACCCATAATCAAGGGAAAAGCATAGGTATTCATCGGTTCAAGAACAGCCCCAACAATATGCAGACGACCTTTGGGACGTAAACAGGCGATATAAAGACCCCAATCGAGATTAACGTTAACGGTAGAGATGATGAAATCAAAGTAATTTTGTACCGATTGCAAAGCTTCGGGGTCTCTGGAATTGATAAAATGAGTCGCGCCTAGTTCTTTTGCTTCTGTTTCTTTGTCGGGACTACTGGAAAAAGCGGTTACTTCGCAGCCCCAAGCTTTGAGGAATTTTAAGGCTATATGGCCCAATCCACCAATACCAATGACACCAACTCGCGCCGTGGGTTTAATATCAAATTGGACAATGGGATTAAAGACGGTTATACCACCACAAAAAAGCGGGCCAGCTTTGGCAGCATCTAACTGGTTCCCCAGGGGAATTAACCAACTATGATGAGCGCGGACTCTGTCGGCAAAACCGCCATGGCGACCGACGATAGTTCCTTCGGCAGTAGCACAAAGGTTTTGATCCCCTGACATACAAGTTTCACAGGTGGAACAGGAACGGGAAAACCAACCCAGACCGACTCTTTGCCCTAATTTTAACTCTTTGACTTTAGCACCAAGAGCGGCGATTGTACCGACCACTTCATGACCGGGGACAAAGGGATAGGTGGTCAGTCCCCAATCGTTATCGAGCATACTTAGGTCACTGTGGCAGATGCCGCAATATTCCACCTCGATTTCCACATCTTCATCCCCTAATATACCCGGATCGTAGTCAAAAGGCTCTAGTTTTCCCCCTTTTTCTCGGGCAGCATAGGCTCTAATCATGATTAAGTCCTCTAGGATCGGTTTATTGGTTATCTTATCCCAAATTTATCGAAAATTCGGGTTAAGAAGATTGGGCAATAATTCGACTGCTAGGGACATCAACATCAAGGAAGTCCGCTCGTGATCATTAAAAAAATCTTAAAAACGGCAATTTTAAGAATAGCCAGAGGCGATCGCTAACTGGCAGCATCAGCAAAATTACTGGTTTTGGGTTACTCTTGTATATAGACTGGTCGCCGGCCGCTTGCGGACTTTACCGACAAGTTTTGTTAGGATCGGATAAAAATTGTCCTGTTTCATCCCTGGCAAGATTAGACGAGGTAAAAAGCCCGTTGCTAATTTTGGGATAATTTTTGTAAATGATTGTATCCTATTAACTACCATTATTATCAGAGCGTCATGGGAAAAGTCATCGGCATCGACTTAGGGACAACCAACAGTTGTGTTGCGGTACTCGAAGGGGGTCAGCCGATTATAGTTCCCAACTCGGAAGGGGGAAGGACAACTCCTAGTATCGTGGGATTCGGCAAGGGCCAGCGCCTAGTGGGACAGCTGGCCAAACGTCAAGCGGTCACTAATGCCGAAAATACCGTCTATAGCATCAAACGCTTTATCGGTAGGCGTTGGCAAGACACCGAGGCAGAAAGGGGACGAGTTGCCTATCATTGCCAACGCGGTCGCGATGATACCGTCAATATCAAAATTCGCAATCGGGAATTTACCCCCCAAGAAATCTCGGCCATGATCCTGCAAAAATTAAAGGCCGATGCCGAGGCGTATCTGGGAGAACCGATTAATGAGGCCGTGATTACAGTTCCCGCCTATTTTACCGATGCCCAACGTCAGGCCACTAAAGACGCGGGGATAATCGCAGGACTAGAAGTATTAAGAATTATTAACGAACCCACCGCCGCCGCCCTGGCCTACGGTTTAGATAAACAAAACGAAGATCAACATATCCTCGTTTTTGACCTAGGGGGAGGAACCTTCGACGTTTCCATCCTGCAACTGGGAAAGGGAGTCTTTGAAGTGAAAGCCACCGCCGGCAATAACCATCTTGGGGGGGACGATTTTGATAACCTCTTAGTGCGGTGGCTGGTGGAGAACTTTCAAAGCCAAGAAAACATCGATCTATCCAGCGATCGCATAGCGATCCAAAGACTGCGAGAAGCCGCCGAAAAAGCCAAAATCGAGCTTTCTAGCCTGATTACCACCTCGATCAATCTCCCCTTTATCGCCGCCGACGAAACCGGTCCTAAACACCTAGAATTAGAACTAACTCGCACTAAATTCGAGGAATTAACCAGAGAATTAGTGGAAAAAACCCTCGAACCCGTACAACAGTCCCTCAAAGATAGCGAACTGCAGCCTAGCGATATCAATCGTGTCATTCTCGTCGGCGGTTCCACCAGAATCCCCGCCGTACAGCAATTAATCTCCCGTTTCTTTTCTGCAGGCCAGATCGATCGCTCTGTTAACCCCGATGAGGCCGTTGCTTTGGGGGCGGCGATTCAAGCTGGAGTTTTAGCTGGAGAAGTGGCAGATGTCCTCCTCCTCGATGTCACCCCCCTTTCCCTCGGCATTGAAACCCTCGGCGAAGTCTTTACCAAAATTATCGATCGCAATACCACTATCCCCACCAGTAGATCTCAGGTTTTTTCCACCGCTGCCGATGGTCAAACTTCGGTGGAAATTCATGTTCTGCAAGGGGAAAGGGCCATGGCCCGGGATAATAAAACCCTCGGTAAATTTCTCCTGACGGGAATTCCTCCCGCTCCTAGGGGTATGCCACAAATCGAAGTGGCCTTCGATATCGATGTTAACGGCATCTTGAAAGTGGCTGCGAGCGACCAAGGCACCGGCAAAGAACAAAGCATTGTCATTAGCCATACTGGAGGGCTGAAACCGAACGAAATTGAAAAAATGCGCCTAGAAGCCGAAAAATACGCCGAATTTGATCGCAGTCGTCTGCAAATGATCGATATTCGCCACCAATCCGATAGTCTTTTCTATAGCTACGAAGTCACCCTCAGGGAAAACAGTGAGTTAGTCGCCCCCGATATCCGGCAACTGGCCGACCAGAAGCGGCAACAGTTGGAAATCGCTCTGCGCGACCCCTCCATATCGCCAGAAAAGCTAAAAACCACCCTGGAAGAATTTCGTCAGATTGTCCTCGAAATCGGTACCCGGATCTACACGGGTAAACAAGAGGAAACCCAAACCCGCAGCGGTACTGGTTTTGAATCGATCGATGTCAACGAAAAACTGACCTGGCCTACCCGCATCCAGACCACTTCCTCGAATACCTTCGCTGACAGGCCAACCATCTCCCACACTAGAACCAGAACCTATAATAATCTGGAAACTAAAGCCAGCAAATCGGGCAGTGATGATCACCCCTACGATGGGGAAGAAATGAGCGCCAGTGACTACGAGGCCGTAGATTAAAAAGGGAAAAGCTATCGGTCGTCAGGAGACAGGAGACAGGAGACTCCGAGACAGGAGACAGGAGATTATTTTTATTTATTCTCCCCACTTCCCACTTCCCCACTCCCCCAGTTCCCACTTCCCAACCCCTAACCCCTAACCCCTAACCCCCAACAAAAAGAAATAGTAGGGATAACCCAACTAAACTATTATGTATAGTTTGTTAAAGTAACAACTAGACTTAAACTTTATTTATAAATTGCCAGCAGAACCATAGTCCCCTATGCCCACTGATTACTACGAAATTCTAGGTGTCTCGCGAGATGCCGGCAAAGAAGACATCAAACGCGCCTATCGTCGTCTCGCCCGAAAATACCATCCCGATGTTAACAAAGAACCGGGAGCCGAGGAACACTTCAAAGAAATTAACCGCGCCTACGAAATTCTCTCGGAACCAGAAACCCGCAATCGTTATGACCGCTTTGGTGAGGCCGGGGTTTCTGGGGGCGCTGCCGGTTTTGATCCCGACAATATGGGCGGTTTCGCCGATATCTTTGAGACAATCTTTAGTGGTTTCGGGGGTATGGGCGGCCAAGCAACCGCCCGCCGACGCACAGGCCCTACCCGGGGCGAGGATCTACGTCTCGATTTTAGACTAAAATTCCGCGAGGCGGTCTTTGGCGGCGAAAAGGAAATCCGCATCCGTCATCTGGAAACCTGTCAAACCTGTAAAGGCAGTGGGGCTAGACCAGGAACCAGTTCCCGCACTTGTACTACTTGCAGTGGTACTGGTCAAGTGCGTCGCGCCACCCGTACTCCCTTCGGTACTTTTGCTCAAGTTTCGGTCTGTCCCACCTGTGACGGTGCTGGCGAAGTGATCGAGGAAAAATGCGACGTTTGCGGCGGTTCCGGACGCAGACAGGAAACCAAAAAACTGAAAATTACCATCCCCGCAGGGGTTGACAACGGCATGAAATTGCGCGTTGCCCGGGAAGGAGACGCAGGACTTAAAGGCGGGCCGCCGGGGGATTTATTCGTTTATCTAACCGTGGAAAACGATGGGGAATTTCAACGGGAAGGCAATGATATTAAATCGGATATCTCGATTAGTTATATCCAAGCGATTTTAGGATGTACCATCAAAGTTAATACTGTAGATGGCCAGGAGGACCTGACTATCCCTGCCGGTACTCAACCGAACACCGTACTGATTTTAGAAAATAAAGGGGTTCCCAAATTAGGCAATCCCGTCAGTCGCGGGGATCATCGCATTACCGTTAAAATCTCGATTCCTACCCGTGTCACCGGAGAAGAACGGGAATTGCTGGAAAAATTAGCAAAAGTTCGCGGGGAAACCGTGGGGAAAGGCGGAATCGAGGGATTTTTAGGTAATATCTTCCATAAATAACTATGACTTTAGACCTGCGCGGCACTCCCTGCCCAATTAATTTTGTCCGCACAAAATTGCAATTAGAGAAAATGACCGCCGGGGAACGGTTGGAAGTCTGGTTAGATGCCGGGGAACCGATCGAACAGGTTCCCACTAGCCTGACAGTGGAGGGTTATCAGATAGAATCGATCGAGGACCGAGATAGCTTTTTTGTTCTCAAAGTCTATCGTCCCGATTCCTAAATGGTAGATGCACAATTAACCGATTTATACGGTACAGTGGTGGCCGTACAGGCGAATTTCTATCAGGTACGCTTGGATTCTCCCGTTATGGGCGAGAATCTTCTCTGTACCCGTCGCGCTCGCTTGCAAAAAATCGGTCAATCGGTGATGGTTGGTGATCGGGTGCGCGTGGAGGAAGCCGATTTTGGCGATCAGCAGGGTGCGATCGCAGAAGTCCTCCCCCGCAGTACCGAGATCGATCGGCCGGCCGTTGCCAATATCGAGCAGATTTTGCTAGTTTTTGCCCTTGCCGAACCCTTCCTCGATCCTTGGCTGATTAGTCGTTTTTTGGTGAAAGCCGAGTCCACAGGCTTAGAAATTGCGGTCTGTGTCAATAAAATCGATCTGGGGGAACCCGAACACATAGAGGTCTGGGGCGATCGCCTAGCTAGTTGGGGATACCGGCCTTTTTTTGTCAGTGTGGAGAAAAATAGGGGATTTGAGGCTTTATTGGCACAATTAAACCATAAAATCACTCTCTTGGCCGGTCCATCGGGGGTGGGAAAATCGAGTTTAATTAATTGCCTAATTCCTGAGATTAATCAACGGGTGGGGGATGTGTCGGGAAAACTGCAAAAAGGTCGTCACACTACCCGTCATGTGGAGTTATTTGCTTTACCAAATCGGGGTTTATTGGCCGATAGTCCGGGGTTTAACCAACCGGATATTAAGTGTTTACCGGAACAATTAACTTTTTATTTTCCGGAAGTGAGACAGCGTTTAGCTTTAGGAAATTGTCAATTTAATGATTGTACTCACCGTCGGGAACCTAACTGTGTGGTGAGGGGAGATTGGGAACGTTACCAACATTATTTAGAGTTTTTAGAAGCGGCGATCGCACGAGAACAGACATTAAAGAAAACTAGCACAAAAGAGTCAAATTTAAAGTTAAAAATTAAAGAAGCCGGTCAAGAAACCTACGAACCCAAATTAGCCAATAAAAAATATCGTCGTCCTTCCCGTCGCGGCAAAAATCAAGATCAGGAACGCTACGAAAATCAAACTCTCCAAGATATTTATAATGATGATTCTGAATAGAATGGGTTAAGTTGCGTGTTGCGTTGTTGGGAATCGCTCAGAGAAGACAAACTGTTCTGGCCTTGCCTCCTGTCTTACAATGGGGAAATCTAGGTTGTGTAGACAGATCGCCATGAAACACACATTATCCGTATTAGTTGAAGATGAAGCGGGAGTCTTAACCCGTATTGCTGGATTATTCGCCCGTCGCGGCTTTAATATTGAAAGCCTGGCCGTGGGTCCTGCCGAACAGATGGGAGTTTCTCGGATTACGATGGTAGTACCAGGAGATGAGGACAGCATCGAACAGTTAACCAAACAACTTTACAAATTAATTAACGTCCTCAAGGTGCAGGATATCACCCAAACCCCCTGTGTGGAAAGGGAATTAATGCTGATTAAAGTTAATGCTACCGCCGAGCGCCGGGCCGAAGTGATCGAATTAGCGCAGGTATTCCGGGCGCGGATTGTGGATATTTCCGAGGAAACCCTGACCATCGAAGTGGTGGGGGATCCGGGTAAAATGGTGGCGATTATGCAAATGCTGAATAAATTTGGCGTTCGCGAGGTGGCCCGTACCGGTAAAATTGCTCTGATTCGCGAGTCGGGAGTCAATACGGAATACCTCAAAGCTTTAGAGGCTAAAATGTCAATTTAGGGATATTGGGTATGAATTGGGAATTGGGGAGATGGGGTGTTGGGGTGTTAGGGTTTTAGGGTGTTAGGGTGTTGGGGTGTTAGGGTGGTCACTGCGTGCGCGTTGCGGGGGGTGTTAGGGTGTTGGGGTTTTAGTTGAAATTCCCCATTCCCCACTTCCCCACTTCCCCTATTGCCTATTGCCTTCAGAAGCTGATAACTGATAAAAACTATGTCTAAGCAGTCGCCGAAAACCCAAATTAGTCAACTTGTCACCGTTGCCGTGCAGAAATTGCAAGGAAAGGTGAATTTTCAGGCGGTAAATCTCAAAAAAGGGGCGAGAGTTCCTGAATTACGCCTTAAAAACGAGAATGGCAGCGGGGAAAGCAAATATCCCCTTATCGGCGATCGCTATTTGTTGGGTCGTAGTTCCAGTTCCTGTGATATTACTATCCGTAACACTGTGGTGAGTCAGATTCATTGTTCCCTCCAGCGTGACCCGAAAAATCCCCATAATTTCCTGCTCACAGATGAAAACTCCACTAACGGGGTTTATATGGGTAAACGTCGTCTTAAAAGCGTTTCCCTGCGTCATGGTGATACCTTTACCCTGGCCCCCCCAGACTTAGCCAATTGTGTCACCATCTCCTATTACTGTCCCCCTCCCCTGTGGGCGCGACTTTTGCGCTATGGTTTCTATGGTGCGGGTGGTATTTTCGGTTTATTAGTTTTAGCGGTTATCTGGGAAAGTCGCAAAGTTAATGTTTATCCACTCCCTTCCGGGGTGAGCGGTCCGGTGGTGGTTTACCCTAGGGATGGTCAAACTCCCCTCAATCCCATTCGACAGGAAACTCACCGAGAATTAGATAATCTGGGCGATTTTTCTCCCTATCTGCCCCAGGCGGTTGTCGCTTCCGAAGATAGTCGTTTTTACTGGCATTTTGGGGTTGATCCTTTGGGGATTGTCCGGGCTGTTATGATTAATTGGCAAGGTCAAGGCATTCGTCAAGGGGCCAGCACCCTGACTCAACAGTTAGCGCGTAGTTTATTCCCCGAAGTCGGTCGCCAAAATACTGCCGATCGCAAACTCCGGGAGGCTGTGGTCGCTTTACAATTAGAAGCGGTCTATAGTAAGGATACAATTCTCAAAACCTATCTCAATCGAGTTTATCTCGGTCTGGCCGGTTACGGTTTTGAAGATGCGGCCCGCTTTTATTTCGATAAATCCGCTAGAGATTTAGATATCTCCGAGGCTGCTACTCTTGTGGCCATGTTACCCGCCCCGAATCGATTTAATCCCATTCAAGATTACGACACTTCCGTACAATTACGCAATCGTGTCATCGATCGCATGGCCCAATTAGGCATGATTTCCCCGGAAGCGGCGGCCAGCGCCCGCAGATCTCGCATTGAAATCAGTCCCCAAGCCAAAAAATCCCTATCTAGTACGATTGCACCATATTTTTATAGTTACGTTTTCGAGGAATTACAGGACCTTTTAGGGGAAGAAGTGGCTAAAGAGGGCAATTTTATCGTTGAAACCAGTTTAGACCGCCAGCTGCAAGCGATCGCAGAAAAAAGCTTAAAAAATAATGTCTTAAACCAAGGACCCCGCTATCGATACTCCCAAGGGGCTTTAGTTACCCTAAACAGTCAAACTGGGGAAATTCTCGCTTTAGTCGGGGGAGTTGATTATCAAAAAAGCCAATTTAACCGCGCTATCCAAGCTAAACGTCAACCCGGTTCCACTTTTAAGGTATTTGCTTATGCTGCCGCCCTAGAAAAGGGAATATCGCCCTATAAAACCTATACCTGCGCTGGACTCTCTTGGCAAGGACAAGCCTATTCTCCCTGTGAACGTAGTAGCGGGGGGGTCAATATGTTTCAAGGTTTAGCGCGATCGGAAAATAGTGTTGCCCTTCGCATTGCTCGCGAGGCAGGATTAAGTAATGTGGTCAATGTGGCGGAACGTTTGGGGGTCAAATCACCTTTAAATCCCGTACCGGGGCTAATTTTAGGGCAAAGCGAGGTAAATGTCTTGGAAATGACCGGCGCTTATGGGGTTTTTGACCATGGCGGGCGCTGGAATCGTCCCCACGCCATTAAACGCATTCTCGACGCTTCCGACTGTAAAAATGTGGAGGATTTGAGTACCTGTCGGGTTATTTATGACTATGGCGACGATAGCGATAGAAATCAGCAGGTAATCTCCCCTAAAACCGCCGAAACAATGAATAGCTTATTGGGGGGGGTGATAACTAATGGTACAGGAGGTGCTGCTAGTATTGGCATGGGAGAAGCGGGTAAAACGGGAACTACGGATAATTATGTGGATCTCTGGTTTATCGGCTATCTTCCCCGTCGCCACTGGGTGACAGGCATTTGGTTAGGGAATGATAATAATTCTCCCACTGCGGGCAGTAGTCAACAGGCAGCCCGGTTATGGGGCGATTATCACCGTCAGTTAATCACTACACAAAACTAATCCCAATACTACTAGCTACTGTTCCCGTTGCCTATTCCAGAGTTCCCTAAAACCAGAGACTTTGTACCTCACTATTAAGATAACTGCTTTAAAGTAATAAGGGTGTCTTAGCCCTAGCTAACACACCCTTACCGATCATTTCTAGTGGCTTAATTTTCCCCAAAAAATCCACAATTGCCCGACCCACCGCAGTGGATGGACAGGGATAGATTAGATAACAACAATATTAGTATTGGTGATAGCTGCCAAGTTACTGAGGGTTGCGATTTGAACCGCAGCAGTGGTACCAGTACCATCTACGTCAAACCGTAAAGCACCATCAGTGTTGTTATAGATAAATCTTTGCGCTGTAGTAGTGGCGCTGGTAGCTCCCGCACCAGACAGGAATTGTGTAGTACTCAAAGCGCCGAGACTCGGTAAAGCAGTAGAACCGCCGAAACCAGTTCTAGTAACTTGGATAAGATCCTCACCAACAGCGGGGTTAAAATCGGTGATGGTGTCAATGCCGTGGGTAGAACTACTGAAAGCAAAACGGTCAGCACCGGCGTCGCCGGTTAGGGTATCGGTTCCCACACCACCGTTTAGGGTATCGTTTCCATCGCCACCATTGAGGCTATCGTTATCAGCGCCACCACTTAGGTTATCGTTATCAGCGCCACCGATTAGGGTATCGTTTCCCGATACACCAGTTAGGGTATCGTTTCCATCGCCACCGATTAGGCTATCGTCACCAATGTTACCATTTAGGTTATCGTTTCCATTGCCACCGATGAGGGTATCGTTATCAGGTCCACCCCCTATGAAATCGTTGAAAGTGCTGCCTGTAATGTGATAGGGAGCCATGTTGGAGAGTGGTGCGATCGTAGTTTCACCGTCGATGGCCATAGGGTCCAAATTTATTGGTTTCGGACCTGCTGCTTTCGTGTACACACGACCGTTGGAGTTGATTTTTAGTTTATGAGTGCCTTCAACATCAGATCTAACAAAGGTATTGGTACCTGCTGGCAGGGAAAAGTCCTTAGAAGAGGGTGTCTTGTACACGGAAAGGGTTGAGCTATCAAGACTGCCAGTTCCGTTGAATAATCTCCAAACCGTATTGCCGTCAGCGAAAACGCCAATGGAAGTGAGATTATGTGTACCAGTGGCTGTTGTCGGCAGAGAAATAGAGGCCTTAGGATTGGCGTCCAAGAACTGGGCAACTGTTACAAGTGCACCAACAGTGAAACTAGCGCCCATGGTGGCTTTTTCAAAAGATACGGTAATAGTGTCAGTGGCCATAGTTTTTTCTTTGAGTGATATGTTTGAATTTGAAGAGTTTGACAATATTCTACCCGATTATTACACACCCAGAAAAAAATGCAACCTTTTTCTCTTGGTTTGTTTCCTGAATTATTGCTAATGGTTAAATTTTTATCAATTTTGGGTTAATTTTCGGCTGGGTGTGATATAAATCACCCCAGAAATTAAAGTTAATGCTACTGATAGCCAAAAGGCAATCTGAGAAATTAAGTTATATTCAGAAGGCAAGGGAGCAATTAAGAGAGCGATAGCGATAATTTGGCTGACTGTTTTGCTTTTTCCCCACCAATTAGCCCCTTTTATGTCGCTATTTCCCGTTAAATTTGGATTAATGCGCCAACCAGCGATCGCTAATTCCCGAGCGAGAATCAAAAATACTCCCCAAGCAGCAATTAAATCCATTTCAATCAGGGCTAAGAGGGGAGCGAGAACCAGCAATTTATCGACCAAAGGATCGAGAAATTTCCCTAATTCGGTGATTTGATTTAATTTTCGCGCTAGATAACCATCGAGCCAATCGGTGCTGGCAGCAATCAGAAAGATAATTAAACTTAACCAGCGATCGATTTCTGTGCCTTGGTGCAACCAGTATAAAATTAATGGCAGTCCCAAGAGTCGCGATAGGGTAATCGAGTTGGGTAGGTTCATTTTTCAGTGATCAGTAAACAGTAAACAGTAATCAGTAATCAGTCAACATTAATCAGTAAAAAGGCAGCTGCGAGCTTGTCGCTTAATACTATTCACTGAAAACTCACACCTGATCACTGATAACTGATAACTGATAACTGATAACTGATAAGTAGGGAGGCACAATTATTTGTAGGATGGGTTAGCGGTAGCATAACATGAGCGGGCGTTGGGTTTCATGCTTCAACCCAACCTACGTTCTGATATTTAGCTGGCTAATTTGAGATCGAAATTACTTTGTTTATTGCCTAATTGTCTGAGCCAACGATAATTATAAGTTAAAGCACCTCGCAGGGTGGGATAAACGGCATAATTAACGCCAAATTCTTGGCAAACTTCCGCTAAGATTGGGGCAATTTTGGGGTAGTGAATATGGCAAATTTGCGGGAAAAGATGGTGAACAACTTGATAATTTAATCCCCCTAAATACCAATTTAAAAAAGCATTTTTAGGAGCAAAATCTACGGTAGTTCGCACTTGAAAGATTGCCCATTCGTCTTCGATTTGGTTAGCTGCCGAGGGTTGAATAAATTCGGCGGGTTCCAAAACATGAGCTAACATAAATACATGACAGGCAAGCACTCCATAGGTCATAAAAGCAATGAGAAAACCGATCGCTATTTCTAGGGGACTATAACCAACTAAGAGAGGAATGCCAATAAACCAAAAGAGATAAACAAGTTTTCCGCTCAATAAAACGAATAGATCGATCGGTTTAGGATTGGGAATTTTAATCTCGCCAAAACGATGACCAAAGAGAATAGAGCGCACATCGGAGAATGACCAATAAATAGGAATTATAGCGTAGAGAATCGGGATAAATAAATGTTGATAACGATGATACCATTTATGCTCGGCATGGGGAGTCATTCGCACCACACCATCGCCGTGAATTTCCACATCGTACCCTAAAACATTGGTGTAGGTATGATGGAGATAATTATGACGAAAACGCCAGAGATAACTGGAAGTACCGATGATATAATCGTAGCTCATGCCAAGGAGAGAATTAACCCATTTTTTACTAGAATAGCCGCCATGGTTAGCATCATGACCAATGCTAAAACCGATTCCTGCTAATCCTCCTCCTAAAACCATGCAACCGATAATTTTCAGCCACCAGATATCCGGACCAAAAAGCACAAATAGCCAAGCGGCAATTACCCAAGTTAAAATCGTGATCGTCTTCAGGTACATGGCAAAATTATCTCTGGTGGGGATGCCGTTTTCGGTAAAATAAGCATCAACCCGTTTATTCAATTCCTTTCTAAAACCCTGATTTTCGGTAAAAGTTACTCGCATTCCTAATTTTTGTCCTAGAAGTTGATATGACGGCTATTTGTGGCAGCTCAGAGTGAATTTATGAGTCTTGTACTGGTTTGCTAAGGCTGTCTCACTATAACTGATAATTTCTCATCAGTCCCTCATCTATTGTCAGAGAAAGAGGTGCGCTTGGCAAGGCAATCCCTCAATTTGTTTGCTACTCTTGCAGAAAATCCTCGGTTTTTACCTAATCAGATATCAGATACCTGTAGCCGGTGATAGAAATGAGCGTTAGGTACTTTTATACTACTATTAAAGCGATTGAAGGCGATCGAGTTTTCTGGTGCGAAGTGCCACAATTAAGAAAATCGATCAATGCGATCGCTGGAAGCGTGGCCGATGATGAAGCGGTGTATTTTTATCTGTGGCAATGGTTACAGAATGATCCTAATAACCAATTAGTCAAGTCCCATTGGATGGTTTTCTTACAATATCGCTCCTGTAGGGTAACTCAAAGGGTTTATCAAAATGTCGGTCATCGGATCGATGCTGATTATGAAACCCTCTTCTACTATTTGCTGAATTTGCTTTCTACGGCAATCACCAACAATCCTCGCAATTTTTACGGTAACTTTCAGGATAACAAGACCAAACCGGGATTTTTTCGCTTAATCTTAGAAAAATGGACAGATAAAAAATTGAGAAATACTCTCTATAATTTTCTGCGAGGAGAGTATAAAACGATTGGCAGGACTAATCTCGGTATAGTCAGTCTTTTTAGTGCGAATAAAATTCAAAAAGTTTTACGAACATCGGGTATCTTTACCGAGAATCATCTGCTAATATTTAACTGTTTTCGAGAGGTTAAAAAAGCTTCTCTTAGATCATTGGATAAGTGGCAAGAGGAGGATTGGCAACAGGTAATCGATCGCCTACAGCAGTTACAACCGCAAGTTATTCTCACCCTTGAGGAAGTGCAAGCAAAACTCAATCAAATAGGGGAGATAATGCGTAATCATATCGATCCTGCTTACTCTAAATTTGAGCCTAATAATTATGACGATAATAGCAATTACTTTTGGGAAAATATCCCCAGCAAGAAGCCAAGTAAAGATTTACTACAACAGCAAGAAATCCAGGAAGATATTAATAAGTTATTAATCACTCTTGAGGATGAAGTTAAACAGATTGCATATTGTTACTATCATCAAAAGATGACGCAAGCACAGATCGCTAATCGATTGGGAGTTCACTCATCTACTATTAGTCGAGAAATAACCCAATTATGTAAAAAATTTTATCAGCTACTCTGTGCAAGAGAAGGCAAAGATTGTCCTATTTTGTTAAATGAGATTAAATTACAATCTCGGCAAAAACAAGAGATCGATGCTTATCTGGAATATTTTTGTCAGTCCTACTTAACTCAAATCTAATCTGTTAGGAGATACCATGAAAGTCAACCTCGATATTTTGCAACAAATTAACCCGAAATCCCTTTGGCTAACTTTTTCGGAAACAGAGATTAAACAAGCTCGATCGATTCTCGGTCAATACTCTAATCAAACCGCCAAAAATCAGGCTTTGATTAATTACTTGGTGCAAATATGCTTAAGCAATTGGCTGAAAGATAATCTTGATTGTTCCCTTCAAATAATACCTGAAAACCATCAGTATCTTTGGGAGTTTATTAACGGGTTTACTTGGCAAATTCAAGATAAAAAAGTTACTACTATTCCCAGTCAAGCGATTGACATTGAGGGATTGACAATAGAGCAAGAATGGGTTGATATTCCCGATTTAGCGGCGGATTTTTATCTAGGGGTGCAGGTAGATTTAGCAGAAAAATTCCTCAATATCTGGGGTTTTATATCTAGAAAAGATGTTAAAAATCTCGCAGAATACGATCCAATTTACCATCAATATTATTTGGACAGTGAGCAAATTATTGATGATTTAGATATTCTTTGGCAGAGTTGTTTAGAGGGAGAGAGTGAACAAGAAAAACTGGAATCTTTAGCAAATTTATCGCCAGCAACAGCAGAAAATTTAATTAAAAAGTTAGGTCAAGTTTCACCCTATTCTCCGAGATTAGATATTAGTTGTCAGCAGTGGTTAGCTTTGTTGAATAATCAACAATGGCGAGAAAAACTTTATCAGCAGCGTTTAGAGGTAATCCCCACCAAACTTAGTCAATGGTTGCAGGGAATTATTACAGAGAAATGGCAGGAAATCCTCAGCACCATCGACAATTATCGTCCAATTAATCCGGGTTTTTTGTTGGCTGCTGAAAAAATCAGCGGCCGACAATCTCTGACAGATATTCAGCGAGAAATTAGACAACTGTATGCTAGTCAAAAAGAGGTGGAATTTTGGGAACATTTAACCCCAGAGGAAGCTTTAGCAAAACTGCAACATCAAACCCAAGATGAAACTATTCGCTGGCAAGCGGCCGAATATCTCTGGAATATTGATCCTCATTATCCTAATGCTGCTATCCGTAAAATGCTCGATGTGGGTAGTCAATTAATGGGTTATAAAATCGCTTTAATGGTGGGAGTTTTATCGACCACTGACCGGAGAATTGCTGTCTTAATTCGTGCCTATGCCATGGACAATTTTGCCAAGCTACCCCCCGGTTTATCTTTGCAAATTAGCGATGAAATAGGCCAATTAATCCCCGGTTTAGAAGCAAGAGCAAGGGAGAAACCCTTAGATAGCTATCTACAGCTTTATTTTCTAGCTGATGCCGACGATCGCTTTAATGTTAACCTAAGCTTAGGGGACAGTAGCATTACCGAACAGTTTAGGATTTAATAGAGATAGCAGAAAATGTCAAGGGTAAAGACATGAGCAGAGTTGTGATTCTGAAAATTGGTGATGGCAGTTTTGAAACGGGATTTTCCGTCACTCTAGAAATTCGTGACAATCATCTCTTGATAGCACCTTTTGCTGACGGGAAATTAGTCCCTAACCTTGACATTGCTGCCGCTTTGCAAAATTATCGTCGAGCTTATTATCATTGGGTAGAAAGTCAACCCAGTTTAGGAATTACCGTTCCTCATAGTATGATCACCCATGCAGCGGTAGGTGATCCTAGAGACAACCTCAGAAAAGCCACTCAAACTTTAAAAGATAGCTTAAATGAATGGCTAAATTCCAGTTCTCTGAGTTCGATACAAAATCGTATCTTGTTCCATATAGGTACTGAGTCAGAAGTAAGATTTTTTATCCAAACTACCCACTTTGATTTACAACAAATTCCCTGGGAGTGTTGGAATTTTTTACGGGATTGGTGGAATGATGTGGAAATTGCTCTTACTATCCAGAGAAATCCTCCGATAATTAACCTTACTCCTCCGATTCATGTTTTAGTAATTTTGGGTAATATTGACATCGAAAACGAGCGTAATTCCCTGTGTTTATCCAGTTTGCAAACGGCACTAGGAAACCAAGATAAGGTTTCTATGAAAATATTGAGTCCCAGTTCAGATCCTCCTCTTTCAACGGAAAATATTCAGAATGAGTTGATCAAAAATCCATGGGATATTGTAGTTTATTTAGGTCATAGTCGAACCAGTAGCGACGGACATGATGGAGTTTTTATCATTGATAATGATACGGCTTTATCTCCCGAACATAATTTAAGAAATTCCCTAGAAATAGCTGTTAAAAAAGGCTTAAAACTTGTTATCTGTAACTCCTGCGATGGGTTAGGTATTGGTCGTCAGTTGGCTAATATCGGAGTACCGCATATTATTGTTATGAAAGAACCCATCGCTGTGCGGGTTGCTTTGAGATTTCTAGAAGTTTTTCTTCCCAATTTTCTTGAACATAAATCCCTACAGGAATCCTTAACAAGCGCTCGACAAGAATTAAGATTACATGAATTTGAGAAGGATGCTGCTAGTTCTTCTTTACTGCCTCGTTTGATAGAAAATCCTGAAGAACCACCGTTAATTTTACCTTTACCCCCTGAAAATACGGAGGAAAATCACCAAAATAGTTATGAGCAAAGTTGGCCTTTACGTCTATCTAGTCGCTGGAAACAAGCTCTGTTATTTATTTTAAGTATTCTGGTAACTTTATCAGTTTTATATTGGGGAGGAGTATTTTCCGATGATGCTAGTAAATACCCAGAAATTAGCCTAGGTGAAGAAATATTATTAAAGACAAACCGACAAGATAACATTATTGAACGGGGAAGACAAGCTTTTAAAAACCAAGAATATAAACAAGCAATTCAACTTTTTAAACAATCCCTTGATCGCTTGCCCAATAATCCAGAGATTCGCATCTATTATAATAACGCTCGTGCGGCCTATCAAGACAGAAATCCCTTAAAAATTGCCACCAGTGTTCCTCTTGGTAATAATCCAGAAATTGCTCAGGAAATTTTACGAGGTATTGCTTTATTGCAACAGGAGTTAAACGATGAACAGGCCAAAAACCCCGAGTTTCACTTTCTACAGGTAGTGGTCGCTAATGATAATAATAGCCCCGTAGATGCCAAAGATCGAGCCGAAAAATTTGTTAAGGATCGCTCAATTATAGCAGTGGTTGGTCATAATGCTTCTGCTGCTAGTGAAGCGGCCAAAGATATCTATGTACAAGGGAAAATTGTTGCCCTATCTCCCACCAGCTTTTCCCCGAAAATCTCTGGCAATGGCTATATATATAAAATGGTTCCTGAGATGGAAACTTTTGCCACAACCTTAAGTGAATATATCCGCGAACAAACTGAGAAGCTAATTATCCAAAACCCCACTAATTTAATTTGTTATGATAATCGCTCTGGGGATAATACTAACTTCGCTCAAAAATATAGAAATATTCTTCTCGGTCAGCAGTTTCAAAAATTCGTTAAAGATGAAGATTTTGACTGCAATATCGAACCAAAAATTAATTTAGATGAACAGGAAATTTATCAAAAAATTGCTCAATATCAAGTAAATATCCTGATGATTGCTCCCTATATTAACGATCTGAAAAGAGCCGCTAATATCTTTAAGCAACGTCCCGCAGAAAAGTTAAACTTAGTAACTTTAGGTTCCCCCACTTTTCAAAGTTATCTCACCCTTGCAGAAGGTAAACAGGGGGTAGAAAATTTAGTTATCACCGTGCCTTGGTATGATCTCACACGAGATAATTATATCCACAGTTTTTGGCAAAATAAGATCAATGTTTGGCGCACTCCCATGGCCTACGATGCGACTAAAGTTATCCTCACCGCTTTGCGACAGTTATACCAACAAGGACAAAAATTCGATCGAGAATCATTAAATCAAGTTTTAAGAAACGATTTTTCTATCGAAGGAATGACTGGCACTGTTAGATTCGATGAGAATGGTGTCCGCAACATGAATAATAATCCTGATGATCGCCGCAACTTGATTCTACAGGTCAAAAATGGTCAATTTGTCCCCCTCGCTCCCATTTAATCTGCCGGTCCAGTCTAAACCTTCCTATCCTTGTCAAGACTTTTTACAAAAATTAACCTTACCCACTGCATCAAAGTTAGCCATCACTCCTAATTAACAGGTAACACCTCTAGGAGACAAACGGCATGAAATTGTTCAAAAAATTAACCCCAAAGGCCTTGATTTTTTGGCTGATCGGTGATAAGGCAGGAAATTCTCTCGTTGCGATCTGGAATTGGTTGTGGGGTATTCCTATCGAATCCGGCGGAAAAATTGCCGTAGAATCGGCCAAAGAATCCCTAGAATTGATGCAAAAATCCCTAGCGGAATTGACAGAATCGGTGGCGAAAGTAGTAGCGGCCCAGCAATCGGCTCAAGCACAATACGAGGCAAAAAAACAGGAACACACAAACTACTTGCAACAGGCTGTCACCGCTCAAAAAAAAGGTCTTCAAGAAGCGGCAAGACTGGCTATGGTTAAGGTTATCTCCCTAGAAAAAATTCTACCCGCCATGAAAGATCGGGTTGATAATGCCGAAAAAGTGGTCATTGCTGCTAAGGAAAAACTTCGCAAAGAGCAGGAAAAAATCGAGCATTATAAGTTAGAAATGAGCAACTTAAAAGCGATTAGTTCCATGAATGAGGCTTTAGGTAAAATAAACGAATTTGATAGTAGTCTCAACCTCAATACCTCCCGCGATCGCTTTGAGGATGCCAATGAAGCGATTAAAGACCGTTATCGAAAAGAAAACGTCTATAGTGAATTAAGCGAGAACTATAGCGAGAAATTAGCTCAAGAAATCGATTTCTTAAGCCTTGATGACGAAATTAACCGCCGTTTAGCCGAATTCAATCAGCAAAGTTAAGGAGTAAAGCGATGACAAAGACCAGCAAAAAAGCGGGTTTACCGCCAATTTCCTATGTTTTACTGGGGTTGATCGGTTGGTTTCTTTTTCCCCAAATATTGGCAATATTTGCCCCAAAAGCCGATAATAATCCCCGCATCAGTTACGGCAATCATCTCCTGATCAAAACTAATTCTAACACCATCAAAGAATCAGCGATCGCTGCTATTGACCAGGGTTACTACGAAGAAGCAAGGGGACTTCTGCAAAAATCCCTCGCTCAACGTCCCAACGATCCCGAAAGCGTAATTTATCTTAGCAACCTGCAAACTAGCCCAAATCCCTTTAAAATCGCCGTTGTTGTGCCAGCTACAACTAATCCCAACGTCGCTCAGGAAATATTGCGAGGAGTCGCCAGCGCACAAACCCAGATCAATCAACAGGGAGGGATCAACGGCAGAAAACTGATGGTTATCGTGGTTAATGACGATAATCAGCCGCAGATATCGAAAGAGGTAGCCGGTGAATTAGTCAAAAATCCCGATATTATCGCTGTTGTCGGTCATAATGCCTCCGATGCCAGTTTAGCCGCCGCTCCCATCTACGAAAAAGGCGGTTTGGTGATGATTTCTCCCACCTCCCTGGCTAATAATCTCTCCGGTGCGGGAAATTATATCTTTCGTCTGGTGGCTTCTAACGGCAAAATTACGGAAACCTTAGCAAATTACATAGTAAATACAGCTAAAGTCCAGAAAATTGCTTTTTGCTACGATTCTCAAGCTCCCGATAATATTTCCTTTAAAGATGAGTTGATGGCTAATGTGGCGAAAAAAGGCGGTCAAATTGTGCCGATTGTCTGCGATCTGAGTGTCCCCAATTTTAAGGCCGATCAAGCCCTTAATCAGGCGATTTCTGGGGGTGCTAACGGCCTATTTGTCGTCGCTCATGTTGATCGTCTCGATCCCGTTTTTGAGGTTATTCGCTCCAATCGTCAGCGTTTGCCTCTGTTTAGTAGTCCCACCCTCTACAATATTCGCACCCTCGAAGATGGCGGCAAAAACGTCCAAGGTTTAACCCTTGCCGCACCCTGGCACCCATCGCTTAACCAGACTTTTGCCAATCTTATGCAGGAACAGTGGCGCGGTCCGGTTAGTTGGCGCACAGCCACCAGTTTTGACGCTACACGGGTGATTATTGCCGGTTTAAGGGAAAATACCCATCGTCAGGGCCTACAATCCCAGCTGCGCTCCGGCAATTTTCAACAAACAGGGGCCACCGGAAAAATTAGCTTTGATCCCAATACTGGCGATCGCATCGGTCAACCGGTCTTAATTCAAGTGCGATCGACTCCCTCCGGTGAGCAGTTTGTCCCTTTACCTTGAAAAGTCCCCAGTCCACAAAAGTCGGGAGAGCTGCCAACTCTCCCCCCCAAAAAATCTCAAAAATTACAATTATTTCAATGTTCAACCCTGAGCGAGAAATGAATGGCTAATATGTTAAAATATGCCTAAGTAGGTAGGTTTTAAAAATTGTCAGATTCCCCCTTATTAAGGGGAGCAGGGGGCATCCGCACCCCCCTTATTAAGGGGGGCAGGGGGGATCAAAGGCAAAATCTATCTTCAATTAAATTATAACTACTTACTTATGGATATCGTTATTATCGAAGATGAAATTGAAATCGCCCATTTGATTCAGCAAACTTTAGAGCGGGAGTCCTTTACTTGTCATCTGGCTTATAATGGTAGGGTAGGACTAGAACTATTTTATCAAAAGCAACCAGACTTAGTTATTTTAGATTTAATGTTACCCGAATTAGACGGACTGGAATTGTGTGCTAGAATTCGCCAAAAACCGGGGACAAAAGACCCCTATATTTTAATGTTAACCGCTAGGGGAGAAGAAATCGATCGCATTATCGGTCTATCTACGGGAGCCGACGATTACATGGTCAAACCCTTTAGTCCCCGGGAATTAACCGCTCGCGTAAGGGCATTATTAAGACGTAGTTTAAGACACGATAGCCAACCCCAACAACTCCATCGTAGTCGTCATTTTATTATCGACTTAGATCAACATTCTGCTCTTCGTAAATTGGAGGGAATGCCGGAGGAACCCCTAGATTTAACCACCTTAGAATTTAATTTATTAGCTACCTTTGTCAGTTATCCCAATCGCGTCTGGAGTCGCACCCAATTAATCGATAATCTCTGGGGAAATGATTTTTTTGGCGATGAAAGGGTAGTAGATACCCATATCCGACGCTTACGCAAAAAAGTAGAACCCGATCCTGCTAATCCGATCTTTATCAAAACTGTAGTCGGTGTCGGTTATAAATTTGAGGATGACATTATTTAGGAGCTGCTGAAAAAGTTTGTTGGTGGGGTTAGTAGTCAGGAGTCGGGAGTCAGTATTCAGGAGACGGTCGGCAGTATTCAGGAGATCAGTAGCTGGTTATAATTAAATTAAAAATAGATTTTAGGTTCGATCCCCCCTTAGTCCTAGGGTGAATTCATAGTAGGGTTGATTCATGAATCAACCCTACCCTTAGTCCCCCCTTGATAAGGGTGGTGTCTGATAATTTTTAACGCCTACCTACTTAGGAGATGGCTTTTATTTATTCTCCCCACTTCCCCACACCCCACACCCCAACCCCAACCCCACACCCCACTTCCCCACTTCCCCACTTCCCCACCCCCCACACCCCAACCCCAATAAAAAATTCTCCCTAAAGGCATTTAAGCAGTCTTTAACCCTTATGTGCTACAATTTTTGAAGATTTTGCCATTCATTTAGGTTCAATCAGGGATCACAGCCTTTTTAGGGAAATTTTATGACAAGTAACTACGGCGCGGAACAGATACAAGTTCTCGAAGGGTTAGAACCAGTCAGGAAGCGGCCGGGGATGTATATCGGTACGACCGGGCCGCGGGGACTACATCATTTAGTCTATGAAGTGGTGGACAACTCGATCGATGAGGCCCTAGCGGGTTACTGTACTCATATCGAAGTGGATATCAAGGCCGATGGTTCCGTCAGCGTCACCGACGATGGCCGGGGTATTCCCACCGATGTCCACCCCACCACGGGTAAATCTGCCCTCGAAACCGTTCTCACTATACTTCATGCCGGCGGTAAATTTGGCAGTGGTGGTTATAAAGTGTCGGGAGGGTTACACGGAGTCGGGATTTCCGTCGTTAATGCCCTTTCTGCATGGGTCGATGTCACCGTCTGGCGCGATCATAAAGTACATACCCAACGCTACGAAAGAGGTATACCCGTCACAGAATTGGTCAGCAGTCCCAGTCAAGAGGAAAAAACGGGAACTAGGGTTAATTTCCTGCCAGACACCGAAATTTTTAGCCAAGGCATCGAATTTGATTACAGTACCCTCTCCGGACGTTTACGAGAACTAGCCTACTTAAATGCCGGTGTTAAAATCACCTTTAGCGATTACCGTCCCGAAGAACCCCACATCGAAACCTATTGTTATGAGGGGGGTATTAAAGAATACGTCGCCTATATGTGTCGGGAAAAAGAAACCCTGCACAAAGATATTATCTATGTATCGGGGGAAAAGAACGGAATTAATATCGAAGTGGCGTTTCAGTGGTGTATAGATGCCTATAGCGACAATATTCTCGGTTTTGCTAATAATATCCGCACCATTGACGGGGGAACCCATCTAGAAGGATTAAAGGCAGTTCTGACTCGTACTTTAAATAATGTTGCTCGTAAACGCAATAAAATTAAAGAAAACGAGCCTAATCTAGCGGGGGAAAACGTCCGCGAGGGTTTAACCGCCGTTATTTCCGTAAAAGTCCCCGAACCGGAATTTGAGGGACAAACCAAGACCAAATTGGGTAACACCGAAGTCCGGGGTATCGTCGATTCGCTGGTGGGGGAAACTCTTAACGAATACTTAGAACAAAATCCCCAAGTGGCCGACACGATTATCGAAAAAGCAGTACAAGCGTACAAAGCGGCGGAAGCAGCCCGACGGGCCCGGGACTTAGTACGACGGAAATCGGTTCTGGAATCCTCACCTTTACCGGGTAAATTGGCTGATTGTAGCGAAAGAGACCCAGAAAGGTCAGAAATTTACATCGTTGAAGGGGACAGCGCTGGTGGTTGTTTTCATGGTGATACAGAAATCGCCCTTGTCGATGGACGCAACCTCAGTTTTAAACAGCTAGTGACCGAACAAGCCCAAGGAAAGGAACATTTTTGTTATACCATTCGTGACAATGGCACGATCGGGGTTGAACGAGTTATTAATGCCCGCATCACCAAAAAAGACGCAGAAGTAATTAAAATTACTCTCGATCATGGTGAAGCGATTATTTGTACTCCTGACCATCTTTTCCTGTTAAGAGATGGTAGCTATAAACCTGCTGCGGCTTTAACTCCAGAAGATGCTTTAATGCCTTTGTATCGGAAATTGTCCGCTCTTCATGACCCCGGAATCACCATTAACGGTTATGAAATGGTCTGGAATCCCGCTTCCGATTCTTGGTTGTTCACTCATGCGATCGCTGATGGGTATAATCGTTGGCAGGGAATTAACACAATCAAGAAAACTTACTATCAAAAAACCCTAGCGACCTTAAAACAAATTGAGATCGAACGAGGTTATATTGATTTGGAAGCTTATCAAAAATATCGGCTTCAGACGCGGGATAAATCAATATTGCGATTTGATTCTTTCTGCGATCGCTACTTTGATGGTGATAAAAATAAAGCCTTAGAAGCGGTGGCTAATTACAATCATCGAGTTGTGGCGATCGAGCGATTAGAAACAAGATTCGATGTCTATGATATCGAGGTTCCTCATACCCATAACTTTGCCCTTGCTTCCGGTGTTTTCGTCCATAACAGTGCCAAACAAGGGCGCGATCGTCGTTTTCAAGCGATTCTACCTCTGCGGGGAAAAATCCTCAATATCGAAAAAACCGATGATGCCAAAATCTACAAAAATACGGAAATTCAATCCTTAATTACAGCCCTCGGTTTAGGGATTAAAGGAGAAGATTTCGACCCCTCACAATTGCGCTATCATCGCATTGTTTTAATGACTGACGCTGATGTGGATGGCGCACACATCCGAACTTTGTTGTTAACTTTCTTCTATCGTTATCAGAAGAATTTAATTGACCAAGGTTATGTATATATCGCCTGTCCTCCTCTCTATAAATTGGAACGCGGTAAAAATCATTCCTACTGCTATAGCGATCGAGAATTACAGCAAAAGATAGCGGAATTTCCCTCCAATGCTAACTACACAATCCAACGTTTTAAAGGGTTAGGAGAAATGATGCCCCAACAACTTTGGGATACTACCATGAATCCCGAAACTCGCACTTTAAAACGGGTGGAAATCGAAGACGCAGCCAAAGCAGAGGAATTATTTACCATTCTTATGGGCGATCGAGTTGCCCCCCGGCGAGAATTTATCGAAACCCACGGATCACGTTTAAATCTTACGGATTTGGACATTTAAACGGTAACTTTGGGCTGTGTTAGTCTAGGCTAATACAGCCCCCGATAAAATCCCCAAATCCAGTTACTAATCGGAGGGTTAGGGATTCAAGGAAACTGGGGTGCATTCCACGACTTCATCGAAAAAATCAGCCGGCAGCGGTGGATTACCGGGGTCTTCTAGGGCGTTTTTGGCAATTTCCGCCTCGCTCATCCCTTTAACTTTCTTCCAGTCTGTTTTGCCTTTCAACTTCGCCCACTGTTCGCGGGTGACTCTGGTAATATGTTCTTCGTTCACGGTTGTTAGCCCTCCTAGCACTAATTATTCGACGAACCGAGCCACGCCATGTATAAACCACCACCAAAACGATATTATCGATTGTAGCCACTAGAATCACTCGAATTTCGCCGTAATTCTGACGGTTATCCACGCGCTCGATTATCGGCCCGCTAAAAATCGCTTCCAGGTCGGCGAAATCTATGCCGTGTTTTTCTATATTAGCCTGACGCTTATCGAAAATTTGGGTTAAAACCCCGTCGTTTTACGACGGCTTTTACTGATCTTTGATATAAGACTTAAGAACTTCCAGTGGCGCACCTCTCAGTTATCAGTTATCAGTTATCAGTTATCAGTGGGTAAGTTATCAGTTATCAGATGTGAGTTTTTAAGTGTGCAGTATTAAATAGAAGTTT
>VYLF01000286.1_pt1 | contig 32334 bp, 33 predicted proteins | sample 5114371 | NCBI WGS metagenome assembly VYLF01 (sample SAMN12291773, study PRJNA351875) | freshwater metagenome | isolation source: freshwater lake | place: USA: Michigan, Kent Lake | collected 2013-08-15 | reverse complement strand
TGTCATTGACCAGGGAATAAAGGGTTTGCCGTTTAATCCTGTAGTGCTTGACCCACTACGAATGACTAAGCTTTCAGGCTTTTAAGTAAGTTTGAGTAAGTTTAGTTGAGCGGTGACAATACCCTCGATATCAAAGAGATTTTTGACGGCGAAGGGGACTCCTGCCAAGGGGCCGATGGATTGCTCCTTGGCGATCGCTAGATCGATTTTTTGGGCTTGAGCGAGCGCTCTAGGGTGTAAAATGTCGGTAAAGCAATTTAAATGGCGATTTTTCGCCTCTATCTCCGCTAAAGTCCGATTAATAACTTCTAAGGCGCTAGTTTGACGATTTTGGATCGCTCGAGCTAAATTGCTCACAGAAATAGTCATGGTTCAAAGCTGAGGGCGCTTTCCCCGTCATCCTCTAAGGGAAATTCTGTCACTAAACTGGCGATTTCTTGCAAGCGTTGCCAGTTTTCAACCACAGAATTTAAATAGCGCTCGGGAATGGTTAAATCTAGGATTTTCGCTACGATTATAACGTATTCTTCTGGGTTATTCATAGATTTCGTTCCGGCTGGGGTGAAGGAGATAAAGAGTTGCTTGAAAGCAGCGCTCAGGAATAAAATCGACACCTAGTTAAGCTGTGAAAATTGCTAGGATATAAGAGAAAATCTCCTGTAAATACAATAGCTATCCCTAGGGAGGAAGTATAACTTGAATTTGTTCTTGACCACCGACTCCCTAGGATCATAACCTTAGATATGATCCTAGAACTGTATATTGAGATATTTTCCCCTCCTTCACCTCCGGATTAAATTAAACTTATAAGTAGGGAGGCACAATTATTTGTAGGATGGGTTAGCAGTAGCGTAACATAATCGGGCGTTGGGTTTCATTCTTCAACCCAACCTACGTTCATCTTATATTTAATTCCACCCACCTACTTATATGACCAAAAACAAGAGGTAACAAGTCTCCCCTAGCAAGAGAATGAAAATTAAAAGCTACTGAAGACTGCTGGTAGTCACTGATAACTGATAACTGATACCTGATAACTGATAACTGATAACTGATAACTGAAATGACCATCTTACAAGACGAAAAACTCCTCTTTACTCCCGCAATACCCCACAGTGATGCCATTAGAACTATTTTTGCCTTTCCTAATCAGTATTCTGTGGGTATAACCAGTTTAGGTTATCAAATTGTTTGGGCAACTTTAGCCCTGCGATCGGATATACAAGTTAGTCGTTTATTTACGGATTTTCAAGAATCTTTACCCCGTTATCCCGAATTAGTCGGCTTTTCCTTTTCTTGGGAATTAGACTATGTTAATATCCTCTCGCTGTTAGAATCTTTAGAAATTCCTTGTCACAGTCATCAACGGCAAGATAGGCAAGCGATAATTTTCGGAGGTGGGCCAGTTTTAACCGCTAATCCCGAACCTTTTGCCGCTTTTTTTGATGTAATTTTATTGGGAGATGGTGAAAACTTAATTGCTGATTTTATTAATGCCTATCAAGAGGTGAGAAACGCCGATCGACCGACCAAACTCCGTCATTTAGCCCAGGTTCCGGGGGTGTATGTTCCTAGTTTATATACCGTTAATTATGATAGTCCCGATGGCGAAATTACGGCAATTCTGCCCATAGATAATAATGTTCCCGCCTTTGTTAGTAAACAAACCTATCGCAGTAATACCCTTTCTGCTTCTACGGTGGTAACAAAACAAGCGGCATGGGAGAATATTTATATGGTAGAGGTGGTGCGAAGTTGTCCAGAAATGTGCCGTTTTTGTTTAGCTAGTTATCTAACTTTACCCTTTCGTACCGCTAGTTTAGAATCTTTAATTCCCGCCATTGAAAAAGGTTTAAAAGTGACCGATCGCCTGGGTTTATTAGGTGCTTCCGTCAGCCAACATCCTGAATTTGAAACCTTACTCGATTATCTTTTTCAACCACAATTTGAGGGAGTTAGACTCTCGATCGCTTCAGTTAGAACTAATACCGTCACGGAAAAATTAGCTAGAATTTTATCCCTAAGAGACAGCAAATCAATTACTATTGCCGTAGAAAGTGGTTCCGATCGCTTGCGGGAAATTATCAACAAAAAGTTAGCCAATGATGAAATTATCCAAGCTGCTATTAATGCTAAAGCGGGCGGTTTAAAAGGGATAAAACTCTATGGTATGGTGGGAATACCGGGAGAAGAAACCGAAGATATTGCGGCAACTGTGGAAATGTTAATAGCCTTAAAAAAAGCCGCCTCTGGACTGCGAATCTCTTTCGGTTGCAGCACCTTTGTGCCTAAATCCCATACTCCTTTTCAGTGGTTTGGAGTTAATAAAATGGCCGAAAAAAGATTAAAATATCTAGAGAAACAATTAGGTAAACAGGGCATAGAATTTCGCCCAGAGAGTTATAATTGGTCAGTGATTCAAGCCCTATTATCTAGAGGTGATCGCCGCTTAACTTCCCTGTTAGAATTAACCCGTGGCTACGGTGATTCTTTAGGCAGTTATAAACGGGCTTTTAAGGAACTAAAAGGACAAATTCCTCCTCTAGATTATTACGTCCATCAACAATGGCGTTTAGAACAGGTTTTACCCTGGAGTCATTTACACGGTCCTTTATCCTCAAATGTTTTGGTAAAACATTTAGAAGATTCCCAAACAAAAAGGTAAAGTATCCCCAATAAGCTAAGACGCATTTAAACAATGTCTTGACTATCAGACACCAAATGAGGTATTCTATCAAGGTAGATCGGATATTGGTGCCATTCAGACTTGAATTAGCCCTATTAAAAACAAAAAAATGTTACTTATATTAACTAAAAATCTCGATTAAACCATTAATTTAATCTTAGTTGATCAGCCCATGAGCCAGAAAAATGAGACCGTTACCCTGCTTTTAGCCCTGCTGATTACCCTAATATTTTTTGGGGCTGGTGGTTGGTGGTTATATAATCGTTTTCAAGGAAAAAATAACCCAACCAATCTTTCTAACATCGAGAAAATATCACCAGGGCAAAAATCGGTATCGGCACAAGCAAGATTTAGTCAAGGGGAAAAATTGTTAATAGTTGAAGGTGCTTCTTCTGACAAACAAGCCGCCATACAGGCTATCGGAAAAGGAGACTTTCAGCAAGCAGTTTACCTCCTAGAAAAATCCCTGCAAACTAATCAAAATGATCCCGAAGCTCTCATCTACTTAAATAACGCCCGTATTGGTCAAGCTAAGTCCTATACTATCGCCGTTTCCGTGCCAATTGGGAGCAATGTCAACACCGCCCTAGAAGTTTTACGAGGAGTTGCCCAATCTCAAAATCAAATCAATCAAACTGGAGGAATTAATGGCACTCCTTTAAAAGTTCTCATTGCTGATGATGCTGATCATCCCGAAATTGCCGCTCAAATTGCCCAAAAATTAGCGGCTGATAACAGCATTTTAGGAGTAGTAGGACACACTAGCAGTGACACCTCTTTAGCCGCAGCTGCTATCTATCAAAAAGGGGGATTAGTAATGATTTCCCCCATCAGTACCTCAGTTAAACTCTCCAATTTTGGTGACTATATCTTTCGTTCTGTTCCCAGTGATTTTGTGGCGGCACGGGCATTAGCCGAATCTAGCTTGCAAAAAAATCCTAACGTCAAGGCAGTGGTATTTTTTAACTCCCAAAGTAATTATAGTCAATCCCTAAAATCTGAATTTATCACCGCTTTAGGATTAGGAGGAGGTCAAGTGGTGAGTGAATTTGATCTATCTTCCCTGACTTTTACCCCTTCTAAAAGCCTCCAACAAGCTCAACAGGAGGGAGCAAATCTAATCGCCCTTCTTGGGGATAGTGGTACCCTAGATAAGGCTTTGCAGGTGGTTCAAATCAATGGTCAAAAATTACCGATTGTGGCGGGTGATGACGTTTATAGCCCCAAAACTCTGGATGTAGGCGGAAAAAATGCCCTGGGCATGGTTGTGGCTGTCGCTTGGCATTTGGGGGCTAATCCGAATAGTCCTTTTGTGAATAATTCCCGCCAATTGTGGCAAGGAGACGTAAATTGGCGCACGGCCACCGCCTATGACGCTGCTCAGGCTTTAATCGCTGGAATTAAGGCAGAATCTAGCCGAGAGGGAGTTCAACGGGCGTTAAGAAGCAGTGATTTTTCTGTTCCTGGGGCGACTAATCCAGTGCGATTTTTACCATCTGGCGATCGCAATCAATCCGTGCAATTAGTGGTAGTTAAACCCGGTTCTCGTTCTAGTTTTGGGGTAGATTTTGTGCCAATTTCTCGATAAAATGACAACTAAATCAAGATGAATTATAAGTAATTATTTATAATTAAATTGAAGATAGATTTGGCCTATGATCCCCCCTGCCCCCCTTGATAAGGGGGGTGCCGATCCCCCCTTAATCCCCTCTTAATAAGGGGGGTGTCTGACAACTTTTAGCACCTACCTACTTATGTTAGAAACTCCCCCTAAATATTCAGTTCTCGGTTTACCGGTTCATCTTCTCGATAACTACAGTCGTTGGTTAATTGATCGCACCTATCAAGGTTTTGGTTCCCACGTTGTCACTCTTAATGCAGAAATGGCAATGTTAGGGGAAAATGATGCCAAAGTAGCCCAAGTTATTCGGGAAGCAGATTTAGTTATTCCCGACGGCGCCGGGATTGTCATTTACTTAAAATTAAGGGGTAAAAAACAACCCCGCTGCCCCGGTATTGAATTATCAGAATCCTTAATTACTGAGTTAGGAATGCAGGGAGAAAGTTTTCCTATTGCTTTTTTTGGTGGTAAACCGGGGATTGCTGAACAAGCGGCAAGTAATTGGCAAAAAAAGATACCTAATATCCGTATTCTGACTAACCACGGTTATCTATCCTCCCAGGAAATGTCCGATTGGATCGAGGTATTAAAAGATCAACAACCGCGGTTAATTTTAGTTGGTTTAGGAGTACCCCGACAAGAATATTGGATTAGGGAACATCGCCATCTCTGTCCCCAAGCTATCTGGGTAGGTGTGGGGGGTAGTTTTGATATCTGGTCTGGGACAAAAATCCGCGCCCCTCGCTTTTTCTGTGACAATAATTTAGAGTGGTTGTATCGACTCTATCAGGAACCTTGGCGCTGGAAAAGAATGTTAGCTTTACCTAAATTTTTCTGGCGCTCTCTTTTTTATTCCTAGTAATAGCTTAGTATAAATTCTTTTCGATAAAGGCAATCACTCGCTCTAATCCTTCCCGTGTTTTCAAGTTGGTGAAGATAAAGGGTTTATCCCCGCGCATCTTTTTTGCATCTCTATCCATCACCCCTAAATCTGCCCCCACCATCGGGGCTAAATCTATTTTATTAATTACCAATAGATCCGATTTGGTGATACCCGGTCCCCCCTTGCGAGGAATTTTATCTCCGGCTGCCACGTCAATCACATAGATGGTTAAATCTACTAATTCGGGGCTAAAGGTTGCCGCTAAATTGTCACCACCACTTTCCAGAAAAATTAACTTTAAGTTAGCAAATTTTCTCTCTAACTGTTCAATGGCAACTAAGTTAATTGAGGCATCCTCGCGAATAGCTGTATGGGGACATCCTCCCGTTTCTACTCCTAAAATTCTTTCCGGGGCTAAAGCTTGCGATCTCACTAAAAATTGGGCATCTTCTTGAGTATAAATGTCATTGGTGACTACGGCGATCGGATATTGATCCCGCAAATTTTTACACAGGGCATCGAGCAGGGCTGTTTTTCCTGAACCCACCGGACCGGCAATTCCCACGCGCAAGCAAGACATAGTTTTTTCGGGAAAAAGTGAAAAGGAAAGGGTTAAAAATTTTGGGGCTATCCGATAGAAAAAAGAGGGGTTCGCAGGGCGACACGGATTCCCATTATAATAAAAGGTTAACACAAATCTGAGAATTTGTCAAGCCTTTTTGTCAATAAATTTGGTGAAATTATCAGCAAAAAGATCACCAAAAGTCAGTGATTTGGTAGCCAAAATCCGTTAACATCTGCCTAAATAGGGGTAAACTTAAACCGATAACATTGCTGTGACATCCCTCTAATCTTTCCACGAATAGACCCCCCTTTCCTTCTAGGGCAAAACAGCCGGCACATTTGAGAGGTTCTTCGGTGTCAACGTAGGCAATAATTGTTTGATCGCTGATGTTGGCAAAGTGAACTTTAGTGATCCCACAACGAGTCAAAGTTCGATTATTAACTCGATCGATTAAAGCATGACCTGTATAGAGTGTACCCACCTGACCGCGCATTTTTTGCCAACGCTCGATCGCTTCTGATTTATCCTTGGGTTTGCCATAGACTTCCCCCGCTACTTCTAAGACGGAATCGCAACCAAGAATCAATCCTGTATCAAATTTAGGGGCGATCGTTTGCGCTTTACATTGGGCTAAAGTTTGGACAAGATGGAGAGTATCATCGGCATTAATTGTCGATTCATCAAAGTTACTCACCCGCACAATTGGATCGATTCCCACCATTTGTAAAAGTTTTTTGCGCGCAGGAGAAGCAGAAGCAAGAATCAAGGGAATGGACATAGTTTTTTCAGTAAAAAGAAATAGGAGATAGAAGACAGGAGACAGGAGACAGGAGATAGGAGACAGGAGTAACTGATAAATGAAAAATCTCCCCAACCTGTAAAATCTAACAATGCTATGGCAAAACCTGCTAGGAATTAGCAGGATTTTCGGGGGGTAAATAACGATCTAAAATCTCAACCATGCGTGATTCTCTTTCTTCAATTTTGTCAAATCGATTGTAAAAATCTGACTGAACCTCATAAAAATCCGACATCGATCGAGTTAATTGTCCTAGCAGTTGATCAAGTCCCCGTCTGTCTTTTTCCCATTCTTTTTTAGACTCAGCAAGACTATTAGTTAACGCTTCGATCGATGTGGCGTTAGAATTAGCGATCGCTCTAGTTTCTTTTAATCCCTGATTGGTTTCCTGTAATCCTAATTTAATCTCCTGTAATCCTAATCTAATCTCCTGTAGTCCTGATTTAATCTCCCGTAGTTCTGTTAGGGTATTTTCAGCAAGAGATTCGAGTCTATCTAGTCTATTTTCTTCCGAGTTACTCATATTCAGTTACCAGTTATCAGTTATCAGTTATCAGTTAAGTAGGTAGGCGTTAAAAATTATCAGACACCCCCCTTATCAAGGGTAGGGTTGATTCATGAATCAACCCTACCTTGAATCAACCCTAGGGGGTAGGGGGGATCGAACCTCAAATCCATTTTTAATTTAATTATAACCAGCTAATTATCAGTTACCAGTTACCAGTTACCACTTCCCCACAGATTACTGACTCAGTAAGTAATCTCAATTAATTGTTAGATAATTGTTAGATAGTGGGACAGGCTTCTGGTTCTTTGTATGTTATCTTTAATTGTAACCGGCTACCTAGTTGATGATAGGTGGTGCGTTACGACGGATTGTTACCTTGAAGTCAAAACAGGAATTTTTGCCGTCTAACGCACCCTACATTTTACTATTGCCTGTTGCCAGTTTCCCTAACTAACCGAGAAAGAATCAACGATAGTTTCAAAGAGTTCTTGAATTTGCGTCCAACGTTTTTGGGAAGTGGAAAGATTAAAAGAATAGAGTTTATTATTATTAACCGTGACGCTGGCCAGATTATGACGTTCTTGACCGTTGGCTAATTTAACTTGATATTCGAGGATATAATAATCTTGACCGTCGATTTGATGGGATTCTGAGCGAATTAATTCTACTTCCTTATCGAGATTGGGGTTAAGACTGTTATTTTTCAGGAGACGATAGCCAACTTCCGAGGGAGTACCTAAATCTGTTAAGGTTTTATTGTCGGGGACGGGGTTAATAATAACGCTTAAATTTTCGCTAGTTTCGATCAGGTCATGAAAAACCACATCTACTCCTGCAACTTTTTTCACATCCACCTGCGTCCAACCCTTAGGATATAAAAATTGATAGCCTTGGCTGCCACTGGTGTATCCTTGCAGTCCAGCGATGGGAGTTGCACAAGCGGTGAAGAGGAGGGTGGTAATTAGGAGGAAAGTCGCCAAAAGAGATTTAATCATGATATTTTGACCTGTAAGTAGGGCTGTTTAATTTTACCTTGAATTGTTTAGGTGAACGGATTATGAAAATTAAGAAAAAATTGACAATTATTATAGCTATAGCGACTTTTTTACTGACTATCTCTCCCCTAAGCGCTCAAACTACCGCTAACCCCGTGAAAGCTGTAGAATTTTATAATCGGGGGGTGGATCGTTTAACCGCAGGGGATTACTCAGGGGCGATCGCAGATTTTACTCAAGCTCTACAATTAGAACCCAAGGATGCCGATGCTTACTATAATCGCGGCTATGCGGAGTTAGTTCTCGGCCAGTACGAGCGAGCGATCGCAGATTATACCCAGGCCTTGACAATCAACCCCAATTATGTTAATGCTCTCGGTAATCGTTGTTATGTGCATTATCTGACGAAAAAATACGAGGCAGCCGTGGAAGATTGCACAAAAGCGATCGCTTTAAACGGAAATTTTGCTGATTTCTTTATTTATCGCGGTAATGCTAAGGATGACTTAGGTAAACACCTAGAAGCGATCGAGGATTACACAAAAGCTTTGAGTTTACAGGGAACTAGAGGACAGGATCGCATTTTCTATAATCGCGCCCTGTCCTATAACCGAGCCGGACAGCAGGAAATGGCTTTAAGGGACTATAATGAGAGTCTGAAAATCAATGCTAATTTTGCCGAAGCGTACCACAATCGGGGTTTGACCTATTATAAATTGGGAAACAGGGAAAAAGCGATCGCTGATTTAGAGGAGGCGGCCCGTCTAGCGTTATCTCAGGGTAAACAGGGGACTGCGGCTAAGTCTCAGTCAGCAGTGGCATTAATTCAGGGTCAAAAGCCTTAAAATAGGGAGTAGTTGTGATATTAGCGGTAAAGAGGAGTGAAAGGGGCTAAATCGCAACTACGAGGGACTAAATTTTAGCCAGCTTGAGATGCGTAAAAAGCGACGGCTAACAGTCCACCGACAAGTGTGATCGCAGCAACGCCCCAGAAAAGATAATTACGTTGTTGCGATTTAGTCGGGGGAGCCGCTTGATAAACTTTCGGTTCGGCGGCGAAATTATTTAAGCGTCCACCTTCTTCATTTGTATAAGGCATAATCAAAACCTCAAATATGACAATTTTTCAGGAAAAAAATCCTCTTATTACAATACTACAACATATTAGTAACCGGGTCGGGGATGTTTGAAATTCCGACGGGGATAACAATTCTTAGTCTTGGGGTAACTGCCAGACTCTGCTACTTTTATTGGCGATCGCATTTTCAAGGATTGAAACTGCGAAAACAAGTTAAAAAAAGTCAATCATAGCAAATCCGTTTTTAAGTAGTTGGACAAAAGTAAAGTTAACTGTGGGGTAAGGAGTCGGTCGTCAGGAGTCGGTCGTCAGTAAGAATTGCGGCAATTTACATTTCTTAAGATAGACAACAGAATTTATGTCCGACTACTTAATACTATAATAATGAGCCTTGAATATAAGTATTGCTTCTTTCTTTTTTAAATCTTTTAAATCTCTCTGCAGCTATCTCGCAATAGTCTGGTCGAATTTCAAAACCCACAAAAATTCTTCCTAATCCCAAGGCCGCTATTCCTGTAGAACAAGAACCGGCAAAGGGATCAAGAATTATTTCTACCGGATTAGATGAAGCTTGTATAATTCTCTCGACAATTGCTAAAGGAAATTGTGCGGGATGTCCGGTTCTTTCCTTAGAACTGCGCTTTTCTCCTGTAGTGACTTTAGGAACTTCCCACACATCAGAAGGATTTTTACCGAGGGGATTACAACGATATTTACCATTTTTCTTTTGATTGGGATACTTAACGTTAGGGTCACGAATATTATCTAAGTTAAAAGTATATTCTTGGCAATTTTTGAGATAAAAAAGCCATTTTTCATTGCGAGGACTAAGACGATTTTTTGTAGAAACACCAGCCCCATATTTCCAGACAATTTCTTGTAAAAGATAAAAGGGAGACTTATCCCAAAGAAGATAGGGAATCGGAACACATAATCCCTTTTCTGGTACTTCTAAATAACCAACATTTAGCCACAAAGCACCGTTATCTTGAGTAATCTGATAAATTTGCCGCAGCCAATTAGCACACCAATCAACATAGTCATTGATTGAAAGAACTCGTTCATATTCTTTGCCAATATTATAAGGTGGTGATGTAACAGTGAGGTCAATTTTTATGTCACTATGAGATAGTTTAGACAAAAAGTCTGTGGCATCTCCTTGATAAAGAATAAAGCCATTGTCCGAGTAAAAAGGTTGACCAAGATGACTAACCAGAATTTCTTTAAGAAAATTAAATTTGTTGGCTCTATCTTTTTCTAACTCTGGAGAAAATGGCTGTAGTAAGGAGGAAGGAGCCATCTGAGTTGATTGATGATCAACAATTCCCTCTGCTAGATAAGAGTTTTGTTCCTTGCTGGCAATTGGACGAGACTCATCTTCCCTAGACGATAGTTTTTTTTGTTTCCCCTGGGACTCTACAACCATAATCTCAAAGGACAGGTAAGTATTTTGATAGTTTTAATTATGCCCTTATTTTACCAAAATATCACCGGAGTTGTGCTTGATTTAATAACTTTTGTAATCATTCTCCTTCCCTTACCCTGGATGGGTGGGTAGAACCCCACCAAGAGCTAAAGATTGAGTGATAAAGTAGCGAGTTTTCCTTGAAAAATCTCAACTGAGTAGATTGGATAATTATCAGATGCACCCGAAAATTATCCCTAAAATGGTGGTAAATAACCCATGGCATTTTTGACTCGATCGAGAGTTTGATTGGCCACCGCTTCTGCTTTGAGACGACCTTGCCGCAAAACCGTGGCTAAATAATCTTTATCCTCTCTAATTTGGGCGTATTTTTCCTGAATAGGTTGCAGAGATTCTATGGTGACTTCTGTTAACATCGGTTTAAATTGTCCCCAACCTAAATCGGCACATTCTGCTGCGACCACCTCTTTACTTTTTCCCGATAAAATGCTATAGAGAGTTAATAAATTATGGCATTCGGGACGTTCTGGATCATCGAAAGTTAAACCCTTAACTAGATCGGTTTTACAGCGTTTAATTTTCTTGGCAATGACATCAGGACTATCGAGAATATTAATCCGACTCATCTCGGAAGGATCGGATTTAGACATTTTATTCCGGCCATCGGTTAAACTCATCACCCGCGCTCCTTCCTTGCGGATCATCGGATCAGGAAGTTTTAAAATTGGTTGTTTCGGTTGCCCAAAAAGATGATTAATTCTAACGGCTATATCGCGGGTTAATTCTAAATGTTGTTTTTGATCTTCTCCCACGGGTACTTTATCGGCATCGTAGAGTAGGATATCGGCGGCCATTAGCACGGGATAATCGAGTAAACCTGTGCCAACATTTTCCCCCTGTTTAATCGCTTTTTCTTTAAATTGAATCATATCGGTTAACCAATTTAAAGGGGTGATACAATTCAATAACCAAGTTAATTCTGTATGAGCTTTAACGTGGGATTGGACAAAGATAGTCGCATATTCTAAATCAATTCCGCAGGCTAAATATAAAGCGGCAATTGCTAAAGTATCCTCCGCAAGAGTGGCGGGATTATGGGGAACGGTGATCGCGTGTAAATCGACGACACAAAAGAAATTATCGTAGTCTTTTTGTCCCTCCACCCAATTGCGGATCGCACCGAGATAATTGCCTAAATGTAAATTGCCGGTTGGTTGCACACCAGATAAGATTCTTTGTTTACCCATAACTCCTGCGATCGCTTTTTATCATGATGTTATTGTATCAGTTTTTGCGGCTAATTTCATCCTAAATCCAATTGGGAAAAATCATTCTCAGATAATAATCCCGCACTGACAGGGGAATGCCTAAATAAATTGGTAGCCAATGGATAAAAGCAAAAGTTATCAAAATTATCAGCGAGCGCGAGCAATTTTTATAAATAGGACTGGAACTTTCTAAACCATCGGCTAAGAGCCAAGCTAGGGCAATCCAAGTGAAGCTATAGGCAGCCATATAATGATAGAGAAAGGTACAGCGACCAATTTTTAACCAGGGCAGCAGATTGGCAATATAGTTACAGATAAGATAGGCGGAAATTACTCGCTCTTTTCGGTTAAATAATCGACTAAAAACCACTAGAATCGCTCCCGTAGAAAACCACCACAAAAACGGATTTCCCATAGCGTGAACATCATAAATTTTATCACCTACTCTCTTAAAATAATAAGCCACAGGTCGCCCCATTACTAACCAACTATACCAGGGAGAACAATAGGGATGAACATCAGATTGATTACCCTTTATTTTCTGATGAAATGACCAAATTTCTTGATGTACTTGCCAAAAATTATATTGATGGTTGACGAGAAGATGAGGTATCCACAGCAAACTATAGGTAACTAAGGGAAAGACAATTAAGGCGATAAAAATGTACTCTAATCTCAGGTTAGTTGCCTTTGTCCAAAGATTATCTTTTGACTGCTCTTGATTCAATAATTTTATTAACCAAGCAATACCGATAAAAATAAATATTCCCAGTAAAAATCCTAAGCCATTCCATTTAATATTTGCCGCTAAACCGAAACAAACTCCCGATAATAATAACCAATTGAGTTTTGAATTTTTCTGGAGTGCTAATAAAAAAAATAATTGTCCAGACAAACCGAATAAAATTAAGTAAATATTATTGAGAGCATAGCGGGATTCCACCAGAAATAATCCGTCTAAACTGGCGAGAAAAGTTGTGATTAAAAATACAGTTTTTCTCCGAGTTAATTGATAAGCAATTGCGCCAATAATTAGGGTAATAAAAGAACCAGTGAAAGCATTTAACCAGCGATAACTAAAAGTTGAGCGCGGGGAACCTGTTAAATTATTAATGGTTTCAGGAGCGGCAGGAAAATGGGAACCAATCCAGATACTAATAGCAATTAAATATTGACTTAACGGTGGATGAGACTGGAAAAATTCTTTACCGATTAGATATTCATTGCCGTATTTAGCATAATAAACTTCATCGAAAACAAGAGTATTAAATTGACTGAGATTCCAGAATCTTATCGCCAGAGAAAATAAAAATATTGCTAGGATAGATAGGTTAAATTTGACTTGGGAATTCATGGAAAGACAATAGTTATTATAGCGGGGAATTTTCTGGTAACTGCGAGCGAAATTCTTTGACAGCAAGACGGGGATTAGGATGGTTGACATATTCGGCTAATAATTCTAAATTTAAATCCGGTAATAAAGCACTTTTAGGGATTAAAATATATTCGCCATTCTCTTGCAAAGAATAGATTTTTAACTGATTATCTTGCCAAAACCAAACCTCTTGAGTTCCCAATCTTTTATAAACTTCCAAGACTTTCAGGCTGCCACTGGTTAAAATTATTTCTATCGCCAAATCAGGAAACTCTTTTTCTGTAAATAAACAAAAACATTTGTCAGGTTCTTTCCCAGCTTCTTTTTCCTGTTTTCGCAACGTGGTGGAACCTAATCCCCAGAAATCAATTTCAGCATATTCTAAATAAGCTTCCACTAATCTACCGATATCTTCTTTGCTAACTTCGTGACGACGACTAGGAGCCATAATTTCTACCATTCCATCTAAGTAAGTAATGCGATAACTGGAACTATCTTCTAAATGTTTTAAGAGGGTTTCGTACTGTTGCCAATTAACCCCAGAAATTAACATTCTTTGTTCAGGATCATTAGCTTTTAACTCGAAACCTTCTAATCCTTGTAACCGAATCGTAGTCATCATAAAATTAATTACCTCATCTATTTTACTTAATTACTCAGGAAGACTTATTTTGATTTCTTCTGGCCTTAATTTTAGCGCGTAAAATCTTAACTTTATAGGGATCAGCATCTTTTCGCCACAGGATCTGATAGCCTTTGATTGTAGCACAATGCTCCTCTAAACATTTTTGCCAACCCTGTAAACGTTCGATCGCTTTTCTATCTTCTAACAATCCCCAATCCCTTTCTAATTTAGTTAAGCGAAGCAATTTATCATAGTTAGGATAATCCGCCGTTACTAAAAGCTCTTTTTCGTGTAGAATTGGCGGATTATTACTATCCCGATAATCGCGAAAACTAAAATCAGCCGAACCTAAATATACATCCATGCTAGTAGCTAAAATCGGATGGATTTCTGTCTCAAAATTAGGGTAATAGAGATAGGAAATTTTGGGTTGACGAAAGGATAAACGAATAACGTTAGCATTTTCTAACCGTCCGATAGTTTGACTAGCACAACCTTCATATAAGCGTAATAACATCGGTAATTTTTCCAGAATGCTAATATGAATAGTTAGGGAATAACGGGAAAGTTTGCCTAAAGAACTATTTTCACAAGTACGAGCGATCGCTGGCAGATTTCCCGCACTTATTAATACTTCTTCTGCTAAAGCGCAAGCATTGCGATAACTGCCAAATAAAGCTTTAAAATCGGCACGGGTAGCGGGGGATAATTCCCGTGCTTTCGGACATTGGCTAAATTGACTTAAAGCTAAATAAAGTAAAATATCGGCGCGTCTTTTATCGGCAATTATCTCCCATTCTTCCGCTTCTGTTACTTGTAAAATCACTTGAAAAGCTCGTCTAAAAGTGCCAAATTCTGCCTTAATTTCTTCCTCTTGTAATAATTCTCCTGCAACGGGTAAACGTCCCTGCTGGCTATAAAATTCCATCAGGGGAGTTAATAAATCTTCGTAATCTTCAAAGCGTTTGAGATGGGTTTTAATTTTAGGAGTGATAGCACGGGAACGACATCTGGATAAACGAAAAGTTTCGGCTTTTTCTTCCTCTCGAAAAACTAGATAAACTCCCAAAGTTATCGGAATAGAATCAACCCCCAAAGTGCTATCAATATACTGTTTTAGTTCTTCCTGTTGATAGTATTTTTGAAAGGTATTGCGACGGGTTATAATTCCATCTTCATAAGCCATTAAACCCCGTTCGCTATCATCAATTAGAATCTGTGCTGAAACAATTAAAACTTGACGGGTTAATTGCCAAGCTTTTAATAAGGCTTCCTGCCGTTCTTCGGCAGATTCAATAACATTAATTACATAGCCTAAATTAACAATATCAGATTCAATTAAAGGACTATCGGGACGATAATAAGGATCCCAACCTTCACTTTGATAACCCTGTTCAGCTATGCGTTCTATATCACCTCCATAACCACAACCGTAATCAAAAAAAGTGGTTTCAAGAAGGAATAATCCCGCCGCTAATGCTAATCTTGTCGGACGAGAAAGGGTTTTGCGAACAAGAGCGGCTTTGTGGCGATCAATTATTATCGATTTTTCCTTTTGTCCCTCTAGATTACAAACTAAATAATCTCCTGCAAAATCAAGGTGATGCTTTCTTAAAAGCCGTTGCCATTCCTGTTTAGTACCGATGGGATAAGAACTGTTTAAAAGTCCTAAAGCACTCTCTATTTTTGTGAGATGTTCGAATTCTTGATAAAGGGGATAGTCCCTAGTCACAAAAGTTTCTTTTCGGTGTAAAATGGGCGGATTATCAGCATTTTGATAATTCCATTCACTTAAGATTAATGTCCCCATATCTACCACTAAACTTTTAGTTAAAGCTGGGTGAGGTTCCCGATCAAAATCGGGATAAAAAAGATAGGATATTTTCGGTTTATCGGTGCTAAATTTAATTATTGTTGCCTCAGATAAATGCTGATTAATTCTTGCTTGTTGTTCGTAATTCTGGAGAATAGGATCAAGTTGATGTAATGCTTCTCGATGAACATAAAGCGCCCCCGGTAATAGTTTACCGATGGGACTAACTTGACACAGTTGCACGATTACGGCGAAATTATCAGCCATGGCAATTAATCTGTCTAATAACAAATTCTAGAGACAGAAAAAACTAAATAAATCTAGTTAAATGAACCCGATAGCGCTCTTTTTTTGTCACAGTAACCTCACCCACTTCTAAACGACCTTTTCCCCGAAAAGAAATCAAATCACCGGTTTTAACATTATAACTAGATTGACTGATATCTTTCCAGTTAACTCGCACATCCCCGGCACTAATTGCTTCGGCCATTTTACTGCGAGAAACGCCAAAACCCGCCGAGGCGATCGCATCTAAACGTAAGGAAGCTTCCACGGTATTAATTTCTTTTTTTTGCGGTGGTCTAACTTTTAATTCCGTCAAAGGAATCGGGCTAGTTTTCACGGGAACCGAACGCACTTGTCGCAAATTAGCACATAAAAAATCTGCCAATTCAGGCACTACAATCGCCTGCGCTCCTCGCTCACCTAAAACGATTATATCGCCGACTTTTTCCCGGACGATCCCTGTCCCCAACATCGCCCCTAAAAAATCCCGGTGGTTAGCGGTATCAAAAAGAAAATTACCGGCAATATCAAGGGCAGATAGGGGAATATCTGTTACTGCCAAAGGTAGATCAACTCTAGCAATACCCAGGCGCTGTCTTTCTGCTTGGGGATAACCACCCCATTTTTCCATTGACACATCGGTTAAACGCTGAAAAACCCGTTCTACTTCCGCTAAAACCGCGGGAGAAAGAAAGTCTGTCACCGTCACTTCCCAAGTCTTGATCGCTTGTTCGGCTTTATCAATAACTTTCGCTATCTCCTCGCGATTTTCGACACCCTTTAGTAATTCTTCTCTCGGTAACATTGTTTTGTGGTAATTAATCAAAAATTCTTAGGAAAAAATCAAATGCTCCATAACTTATTCCCGATAACCGTTCACTGTTCTAGGGCGTATCCTTGCAGATTTTCGGGGTTAAATTGACGGAGGATAAGAGTCGCTTGATTTTTCAAGTTTTCGGAACCCTGCACGACAATAATATATTTTCCAGCACCGAGACGATTACGATAGGGAAGTGCATCGCCACTGCCGGACGACAAACCCACGCCACCACCGACGAAAATACTGCCCATCGCCCCCCCAATCGCCCCAGCAATGCCGCCAACAATATGATTGCCCGGTTCTCCGGCCCAATCAAAGGTATGCAATCCCGTAATCAGGTTAAAAAGGTAGCCACCGGCAAAACCGAAGGGAATTAGCCAAAAAGCCATGAGAGTAGCCCGTTTTTTGGCCTGTTGGAAGGGATCGATCAAACCGAACTCATCGGCACTTTTATAGCCGCGACCGAGAATGGTCACTTGAGATTGGGGAATTCCCGCTTTTTCGAGGGCAACGGCAGCTTCTTCTGCTTCTATGCGATCAGCTAACACGGCAATGAGATAATTCATATTCTCCAACTTTTCAGGCTATCTTCATCTCCTATTGTAAGGATTTTCGGGACTGAAAAGCCGCTCGATCGAGAAAATATGCAAGAGGATGGCAAGAAATTACTTTATTTTGGTGATTTCTGGCAATAATTGACCCTAAAGATCAAGAGAAAGGACATTTTTTCACCAAAAAGAAAGCCCCATTTTGGCTCAACCTAGAAGGACAGCCACAATCACTACTATAGACCAATTAAGTGGGTGGGTGGAATTAAATATAAGATGAACGTAGGTTGGGTTGAAGCATGAAACCCAACGCCTGATTATGTTACGCTACCGCTAACCCATCCGCACTTTTTCCCTGAAAATTAGGTAATTGACCCCCTGAAAATCGGTAAAACCCTACACCCCACACCCCACACCCCACACCCTACCCCCACGAAAAACTTTTTCAGCAAACCCTACTTAGACCTGTGCGAAAATTAAATTTGTGAGAAAAAAGAGCAAGACAACCCGTGCGATTGCCCTGTCAATCGTAGCTGATCAGGTCGCCCTTGTTCTTCGTCAGTGAAACCCCAGCAGTTTTTGGGTAGTCGGCAAGAACCCTCCTGCAGCCACTCCAACCAATCCGACTTTAGTTGTGGGTTCTGGAATGGTTTCCCCGCGTTCTTGCAAAACTTCAAGGTAAAGTTCAATCGCTTCTTTAATATTTTCCTGAACCTCTTCAAAGGTATCTGCAATGGTTTGATCAAGGATTACTTAGGATACTGACCCGGACTTTTTCACCATTTTGCAAAGGTTTACTACTATTAACGACGAAACGCTCCCCCGGTTCGAGTCCAGTGATAATTTCTACTTGACCGTCAAGCGCTTGACCGAGACGAACGGGACGTTTTTCCACTTGCGAGTTAGACTCGGAAAAGACGAAAATTGCCGAGGATTCCCCTTGACTGACAATTGCCGTTTCGGGAACAATCACCTGAGGGGCAGAATTATTATTAAACCGTACCCGGGCCAATAATCCCCCTTTGATTAAACCATCCCCATTGGGTAGAGTAATCTCCACGGGAATCCGCCGGGCCGTGCCTTGGCTGAGGGGAAAAATCCTGGTGATGCGACCGGAAAAATTTCTATCACCGAAAGCATCAAGGCTGACATTAACCTTTTGTCCTAAATTAATCGTTTTTAAATCCAATTCCGATAATAATACTACCACCTTGACCTGTTGAAAATCGCCAATTTTGAGGACTTCATCGCCGATACTGACTAAATCCCCCGGCTCTTTCAGTTTTTCGATAACTATCCCCGTCGCTGGTGATTTAAGAATAGCGTAGGCCTGACGTTGTTGTTCCTGAGCGATGACCGATTTTTGGGCGGCAACTCTGCCGATAATTCCCGCCACTACCTGCTCCTCGACTTTAATTCTTGATCGCGCGCTATTAACGGCTTTTAAAGCTACTGCCGCCGTAGTTTGGGCTGTTTCGCCCTGTTGCAGGGGAATCGCCCCTTCTAGGGCTAATTTTTGCAGGCGCTCGGCATCATTTTTGTCCTGTTGGTATTGTAGTTGTAGGCGCTCCACTTCAATTTCAGCGTTACTGACTTCAATTCTCGCCCGGGCTAATTCCGCTTCTAGGGACGACAGGGCGGCTTTTTCTTGCCGGACAACGGTGGCGAGGAGACGATCATCAACACGGGCGAGGATTTGCCCTAATTGCACCTCATCTCCCACATCGACGAGGAGATTGAGTAACTGCCCGGTGGCTTGCGATTGCAGAGAAACGACTTTTAAAGGTCGGGTAGTTCCCGTGTAATCGAGATTGCGTCCGATGGTTGCCGGTTTAGCCGTGGTGACGTTGACGGTAGTAGTACGGGCTGCCAGTGGCGGTGGTTGGGTTTCGGTCTGGGGAGAACAACTCGCGCTTAAGGATAAGATAACCAGAGCGGAAAGAATAATCGGAGTCGATCCCATGGCGATAATCTTGGTAGAAAGCTGCTTTTGAGTCGATGGTCGCTTATTCCTCGTCCCAAGCTTCTACCGCTACCACTTCGCTGAGAGGGTCTTGCATGGAGAAACCGAAATCGAGCAACTCTTGCTTCCAGTATCCCCACTCATCTCCGTATAAAAGAGCGAGTTTCCAGATACTATCGCTAGGTTTGACTACTTTTGCATCTATCCACTTGCTAACCTTGCGTTGAAACTTCACCATCGGGTGAGCTACAGCTTGTTTGGTCATAAATTCAATTGCTATGAAAACTTCGGATTTTGCGCTTCCCGACTAAACTAAATCAAGACTAAGACTTTTGCCATTACAAAGGAGCGAGAAGCGCGTTTATTAACTTACTTGTACACCAGATCTCTGGTTTTAGGCAAGTCTTTTTGACCAAAAGTACGGTAATTACTACTATAGATTAGTATAACCGGAGGCCACAATCATGGAACCGATGCCTCGATCGGTGAAAATTTCCAGTAAAAGGGCGTGGGGAAGACGACCATCGATAATATGAGCAGCCTGAACTCCCTGGGCTAGCGATCGCACGCAGCAGCCAACTTTGGGAATCATCCCGCCGGCAACGATGCCTTTTTGAATCAACTCCCGGGCCTGTTGGATATCCAATTTAGCCAATAAAGTGGAAGGATCCTTGTAATTCTCTAAAATTCCGGCTGTATCGGTCATCAAAATCAGTTTAGCTGCCCCTAAAGCCGCCGCTATTTCTCCGGCTACCGTATCGGCATTGATATTATGAGCTTGGCCGGTTTCATCGGCGGCCACACTGGAAATCACGGGAATATAACCACTATTAACCAAGGATTCGACGACGCTAGTATCGACACTGCTGACTTCTCCAACAAAACCAATGCCCTCTTTACCCACGGGACGAGCAGTGATCAGATTGCCATCCTTACCGCATAATCCTACCGCTTTACCGCCGGCTTGATTGATCAGGGCAACAATTTCTTTATTGACGCGTCCCACCAGCACCATTTCTACCACATCCATGGTGGCGGCATCGGTGACGCGTAAACCGTCTTTAAATTGGGGTTCAATGCCTAATTTATCCAGCCAACTATTGATTTCTGGACCGCCGCCGTGGACAATAACGGGACGAACCCCCACACAGGAGAGAAAAACGATATCTCGCATGACCGTGTCTTTGATATCGCTGTTATTCATGGCCGCACCACCGTATTTAACCACTACGGTACGACCGCGAAATTCTTGTATATAGGGTAGGGCCTCGCTGAGGATTTTCACCCGTTGGGCATCGTTTTCGTGGGTATTATTGTTCATGGTTTTTTTTACTCGTCTGATTCAGTGATCAGTTTAGCGGTTTCAGGTTTGACAAAAACTGTTCACCTTGAACGGATTTCTAGAAAGTCCTAGAGTTACAGAATTTTTCGACGCAACGGACAAAAATCTCGACTCCCATCGCTAACACCGATTCATCAAAATCAAAGCGGGGATGATGGTGGGGATAGGCTAATCCTAATTCGGGATTGGCAGACCCCAAGAAGAAATAACAGCCCGGTACTTCCTGTAAAAAGAATGACATATCTTCCCCTCCCATGGTTTGACATTCGGGAACGATTCTGGCCGGGGTTTCCACCACTTGTGCGGCGATTGATTCCACTAATTCCGCCATCTGATCATGATTGATTACCGGGGGATACAATTGCCAGTAATCGAATTGATAACTAGCCCCCTGACTTTGACAGATGCCCGCGATAATTTCTTCCATCCGTTGTCGGAAATAGCCCCCTAACTGGGGATTGAAATAGCGCACCGTCCCACTGAGATTAGCACTATCGGCGATCACGTTTCTAGCGGTTCCCGCTGCTAATTTGCCCACAGTCACCACGGCAGCATCGAGGGGGTTGAGGTTGCGGGCGACGATAGTTTGCAAGGCGTTGACGATTTGGGCTGCCACCAGTAGTGAATCGACGGTTTGATGGGGAATTGCCCCGTGGCCGCCCCGGCCTTGAATCTGGAGATCGAAACATTCCACCGCCGCCATTAAGGGACCATTTTTCACGCCCACTGTCCCTAAAGGCAGATTATTCCAGAGATGCAGCCCGATAATTCCGTCCACGTCGGGATTTTTCAGCACTCCCGCCTCGATCATCGGTTTCGCCCCCCCCGGCCCTTCTTCGGCAGGTTGGAAAATAATTTTTACTTTCCCCTTGACATCGTGACGGTTTTGTGCTATATAAACTGCCGTGCCGAGTGCGATCGCTGTGTGGCCATCGTGACCACAGGCGTGCATTTGGCCCGGATGTTGGGAACGATAGGGGACTTGGTTTTCTTCGGCGATCGGTAGTGCATCCATATCGGCCCGCAGGGCTAAAACTGGCCCCGGTTGACTGCCTTCGATGGTGGCGACAATTCCGGTGCCGGCGATGCCGGTTTGATGCTCAATTCCGTATTTAGTCAGGGTTTGACTGATTAAGGAGGCGGTGAGATGTTCTTGAAAGCCTAGTTCTGGTTTTTGGTGTATTTGTCGGCGCCAGTGGACTAATTGCGGCTGCAGGCAACGAATGGCAAGGCGAATTTGAGGGCAATTTAAGCTATTAGGAACGGGAAAGGAGGAAATCATCGGGTTCGGACGGCTAGATTTTTTGAGCACCGATTTCTAGTTTAACGTCGGTCGTCGGTCGTTGGTCGTCAGGAGATAGGGTGATAGGGTTTTGGGGTGATAGGGTTTTGGGGTGATAGGGTTTTGGGGTGATAGGGTGATGAGACAGCTTCCCCACTTCCCCACACCCCCACTTCCCCGCTCCCCACTTCCCCACACCCCCACTCCCTTCTTTACAAAACTTCATCGTAATTGGAGGGCTGGAAAGGGCAATTCTTGGGTAATAGGGGAAGGGAAAGCGGGGAAATATTAAAAAAAACTTAAAATTTTTATCTTGCTGCCCTTTATACCCTTAAAGCCTTGCTGTCTCTGATTTCCCGACGGTGAGAGGCTTTGAGCCATGGTCAGGAATTGATGACCAACTCGATCGAGTTATTGTTAAGTGACTGTTACAAAAAGACAGCAAAAAACTTAATAAGATGTAACAAACAAAGTTTCGACAGCAGTGTATAAATTTAATTTGAGGGGCCAAGATAACAGACAAAAGTTAAGCTGGATACTTGTTTAACCTCCTTAGGTGATTTATGAGAGAGCCATGAAGTTTTTTCAGGTTTCTTAAAGTAGGTCGCAACAATCGCGGTCAAGGCTAGTCTAGGCTCACCGTGAAATCCCTTAAGAGGGAAAACCTTTTAATTGCAAGCAAATCCCATTTAAATTTAGGAGATTGTCACAATGTTTGACGCATTCACCCGGGTAGTATCCCAAGCTGATGCTCGCGGCGAATATTTAAGCTCTTCCCAACTAGACGCTCTCAGCGCCATGGTTGCCGACAGCAACAAACGGATGGACTCTGTTAACCGGATCACCAGTAACGCTTCCACCATCGTTGCCAACGCCGCTCGTAGCCTGTTCGCTGAACAGCCCCAACTGATCACCCCCGGTGGTAATGCCTACACCAGCCGTCGTATGGCCGCTTGCTTACGCGACATGGAAATCATCTTGCGCTATGTTACCTACGCTACCTTCTCTGGCGACGGCAGTGTTCTCGATGATCGTTGCTTAAATGGTCTGCGCGAAACCTATGTAGCTTTAGGAGTACCAGGAGCTTCCGTAGCTGCTGGCGTAAGCAAAATGAAAGAAGCTGCTTTATCCATTGCTAATGATCGCAACGGTATCACCCCCGGCGATTGCAGTGCTTTAATGTCTGAAATTGCCAGCTACTTCGACCGCGCCGCCGCTGCTGTCGCCTAGTCCCTTGGGCTAGTCTCAATTGAACCGTAGGAAACTTATTGCAAGATTATTGGGAGATACCAAACAATGAAAACCCCCCTTACCGAAGCCGTAGCAGCCGCTGATTCTCAAGGTCGTTTCTTAAGCAGCACCGAAATCCAAACTGCTTTCGGTCGTTTTCGTCAAGCTTCTGCTGGCCTCAGCGCCGCTAAAGTGTTGACCGAAAGAGCCAGTTCTTTGATCTCTGGTGCTGCTCAAGCTGTGTACAACAAGTACCCCTACACCACCCAAATGCAAGGGGCTAACTTTGCGGCGGATCAACGCGGTAAAGACAAATGCGCTCGTGACATCGGTTACTACCTCCGCATGGTGACCTACTGCTTAGTTGCTGGTGGAACCGGTCCGATGGACGAGTACCTTATCGCTGGTATCGACGAAATCAACCGCACCTTCGACCTGTCTCCTAGCTGGTACATCGAAGCCCTCAAATACATCAAAGCCAACCATGGTTTAAGTGGCGACCCCGCAGTAGAAGCCAACTCCTATATCGACTACGCGATCAACGCTCTCAGCTAGTCCGAGTCGAAAAAACTGCTGGTCTGGAAAGACAGGAGGTTGTTAGCAAAAGGGTTAGCAATCACCTGTTCTTCCAGACCTTGTTATATCCATCGTCAAGGTGGCTAGGTAATCGAACTGATCCTCGCCTAGCTTTGAGCGGTCAGAAAATGATCATTTTTTTGTAGGAGAACTTTAGTGGCAATTACTACCTCAGCTTCCCGTTTAGGGACAACCGCTTTTAGCGAAGTTGCTCCCGTGGAATTACGTCCCGATTGGTCTCGTGATGACGCACAGGCGGTTATTCGCGCTGTCTATCGTCAGGTGCTAGGCAATGACTATATCATGCGTTCCGAGCGCCTTACCAGTGCCGAATCCTTACTCTGCAATGGTTCGATCACCGTGCGGGAATTCGTCCGCGCCGTGGCCAAATCGGAACTGTATAAGAACAAATTCTTCTACGGTAACTTCCAAACCCGCGTCATCGAACTTAATATCAAACATCTTTTAGGTCGCGCTCCCTACGATGAGTCGGAAGTGGTCTATCACCTCGATCTCTACGAAAACAAAGGATTCGAGGCCGATATCGACTCCTACATCGATTCCGCCGAATATACCGAAAACTTCGGTGATAGCATCGTTCCCTACTATCGCGGTTTTGCCAGCCAACCCGGTCAAAAAACCGTGGGATTTACCCGGATGTTCCAACTCTATCGCGGTTATGCCAACAGCGATCGCTCTCAGATTGCCGGCAAAACCTCCCGTTTAGCGGTGGAATTAGCCCAAAACGGAGCTTCGGCAGTGGTCGGTCCCTCCGGTGGCAGCGATGGTTGGGCCTATCGTCCCTCTGGTCAACGCAACACCCCCAGTAAAGCTCTTGGTGGTAGTGTGGCCTATGGTGATGTGGGTAAGCTCTATCGCGTGGAAATTGCCGCCATCAGCAAACCGGGTTATCCCAGTGTCCGTCGCAGTAGCAAAGCGGTTATCGTCCCCTTTGAACAGTTAAATAACACCCTGCAACAGATCAACCGTCTCGGTGGCAAAGTTGCCAGCATCACCCCCGCTAGTTTGAATTAATTTTCTAGCTTAAGATAACTAAAAGTCTCCCGGGCAGCCGTCAGGTTCACCGGGAGACTTCTTTCTAGGGAACTGACAGAAATTGACCCTCAGCAGATCGAGCAAACCTGTAGAATGAAAATAGTTCTATCGTTTTAATGCCTGTGACTGTCACTTCGATCGCTTTTGACTCTATCGATACTGCCTTAGCGGAAATCAAAGCTGGACGGGCTATTGTAGTAGTTGATGATGAGAATCGCGAAAATGAAGGAGATCTAATCTGTGCGGCCCAATTTGCCACCCCCGATCTGATTAACTTCATGGCAGTGCAAGCTCGCGGTTTAATCTGTCTGGCCATGACAGGAGAGCGTCTTGATGCTCTCGAATTACCCTTGATGGTGACAAAAAACACCGATAGCAATCAAACCGCTTTTACCGTTAGCATCGATGCCGCTCCCCATTTAGGGGTTAAAACTGGCATTTCGGCAGAAGATCGGGCGAAAACCGTACAAGTTGCCATTAATCCAGTCACTCGTCCCGACGATCTCACCCGTCCCGGTCATGTCTTCCCGATTCGTGCTAAAGCCGGTGGAGTCTTAAAACGCGCCGGTCATACGGAGGCAGCCGTGGATCTAGCTCGATTAGCCGGGTTGTATCCGGCGGGAGTTATCTGTGAGATCCAAAATCCCGATGGTTCCATGGCCCGTTTACCGCAACTATTTGAATACGCTCGTCAACATAATCTCAGGTTAATTAGCATTGCCGATCTGATCGGTTATCGCTTAAAACACGATCGCTTTGTCCATCGGGAAACGGTCTGTGATTTTCCCAGTCAATTCGGCACTTTTCAGCTTTATGCCTACCGAAATTTATTAGATCAAACCGAACACATCGCTATTGTGAAAGGCGATCCCGCTCTCTTTGGTGATCAACCTGTAATGGTACGAATGCACTCGGAATGTCTGACCGGGGATGCTTTGGGATCCTTGCGTTGCGATTGTCGCCAACAGTTACAAACTGCCCTAAAAATGATCGAAAAAAACGGTTTGGGGGTGGTGGTTTACCTGCGACAGGAAGGACGGGGAATTGGCTTAATTAATAAGCTAAAAGCCTATTCTTTACAGGATATAGGACTAGATACGGTGGAAGCCAACGAAAGGTTAGGATTTCCCGCCGATTTGCGCGATTACGGCATGGGAGCGCAAATGCTCAACGATTTGGGGGTGAGAAATATTCGTTTAATTACCAATAATCCCCGTAAAATTGCCGGATTAAAAGGCTATGGTTTGGAAATAGTCGAGCGAGTACCTTTGCTGATCGAGGCTAATGATTATAATTCCAATTATCTAGCCACAAAAGCGGAAAAGTTAGGACATCTATTCCTACAAACCTATCTAGTCACCATCGCTCTCAGTTGGGGGGAAAATCCGCCGTCAATTTCGCAAAGATATCATCAATTAGAGAAATTACGGCAGTTAAGTCGCGCTAATCAATTATCTCTCCAAGAAGAAACCCGACCGGTAGCCAATGCCCTTTTTGATCGCGCCCCTTTGATCGTACATTTAGGTTTAGATATTCGTCAGGGTGTCAGCAGTAATTGGTATAAAAATCATTCCCATCCTTATCTTCTGGTTATTGACAAGATATTAAATGACATTAAAGATTGGTCGGAAATTGAACGCTTAGAATTTTTAATTTCCGACGGAGACGATTCGATGACGGGATTACAAATGAAACTCGATCGTCAAAAAATGTCCGATGAAGATTTCTCACAATTACCACAATTAGCTACCCAAATTATCTACAGTTTTACTCGTGATTCAGCCAAAAATTAGTTTTCTATGACCATACTGTTGCCTCTTGCCTCATCTCAACAAGCAATTTAAATATTTAACAGCTTAACAGTTATAATTAAACCAAGCTAGTATAACGGGGAAAACCCATGACAACTCTCGACATTTTACCGGAAGTTACCTGTCCCCCCACCGATTTATGGAGTGATGAACCACCTTTGGAAAGTGATCTACATCTGCAACAAATTACAATTCTGATCGGTTGTTTGGAAAGGTTATGGCAAGAAAGAAGTAATTACTATGCTTCGGGCAATCTTACCATCTACTATAACGAAGAACAACTAAAAAAACGTGATTTTTGTGGTCCTGATTTTTTTGTAGTCTTAGATACGGAAAAACATCCGCGTAAAAGTTGGGTAGTCTGGGGAGAAGGGGGTAAATATCCCAATGTGATCGTGGAAATTCTCTCCCCATCCACTGCTAATATCGATCGCAATAAAAAGAAAAATCTCTATCAAAATACCTTTCGGACTCCTAACTATTTCTGGTTTGATCCTGAAAGTTTAGAACTGCAAGGATTTAGATTAATTGCGGGACAATATCAAGCTATTGCTGCTAATGAAAACGGCTATTTATGGAGTGAACAATTAGAACTATATTTAGGCATTTTTGACCGTAAACTGCGTTATTTTACCGTCGATGGTCAATTGGTTCCCACTCCCCAAGAAGCTGAATTAGAGCAAAGACAAGCAAAGGAACAGATTTTTTTAGAAAGGGAACAGGAACGAAAAGCGAAGGAACAGGCTATCCTCGAAAAAGAACAAGCTATCTTGGACAGGGAAAGATTAGCCCAAAAATTACGAGAATTGGGCATTGATCCTGAAACTATCTAATTGATCAATATCTCTAGGCTAGGTAATTACCATCCTTATTTTTCCTGTCTTTCTAAAGCTAATTGTACTAACTTATCGACCAATTTATCAAACTCTAAACCGGTGGCTTTCCAGAGTTGGGGATACATACTAAAATTAGTAAACCCCGGCAGAGTATTAATTTCATTGAGAAACACTTCCCCAGTCTTTTCCACATAGAAAAAATCCACCCGCGACAATCCCGCAGCATCCACAGCTTTAAATGCTTCTACAGCCATTTCTCGCACTTGATTAGCAATTTTATCAGGAATATTAGCGGGAATCACCATACTCGATCGCCCGTCAGTATATTTAGTTTCATAGTCATAAAAATCACTATCAAAAGTAATTTCTCCCACCAAAGAAGCTTGGGGATTATCATTACCTAAAACCGCACATTCGATTTCTCTTGCGGTTACTCCTGCTTCAACAATAATCCGTCGATCATAACTAGCAGCACTATCTAAAGCAGTCTCTAATTCTTGCCGGTTGCGCGCTTTACTAATACCCACCGAAGAACCTAAATTAGCCGGTTTAATAAAACAAGGATAACCTATTTCCTCGGCGATTTGATCGCACAACTGCGGAAAAATACAGGCATTTGACCACACTTGTGAGCGGGTTACGGCCTTATACTTAACTTGGGGTAATCCAGCGGCTGCAAAAGCAGTTTTCATGGCAATTTTATCCATTCCCAAGCATGAACCCAGGACCCCACTACCCACAAAAGCAACCCGCATGAGAGTGAGTAATCCTTGCAAAGTACCATCTTCCCCATTCGGTCCGTGGAGAATTGGAAACCAAACCTCAATTTCGCTCACTTCTGGAGGAAATTGCCAGATATTGACTTTTATCTCCCTCTCAATAGCTAGGGGTTGCCCAGAGGTTAAAATTTGTCTAGCAGTTGCTGCCGAATGCCAACAGCCATTTTTATCGATATAGAAGGGGATAACTGCGTATTTGTCAAGATTTTCGGGATAATTAAAAGCTTGCAGGATCGATCGAGCCGAATTGATAGATACCTCGTGTTCTCCCGATCGACCACCAAACAACAATCCTACCTTGATCTTATCCATATTATCCTCTCTAGACCCAGCTATATCCTAAATTAGAGTTCAACTATCATATATACTATGGGCGGAGTTGACAATAGTTGCCAATGATTTAGATGCAGCTGTTCCTCGTCAGATCGGGGTTTCGGCAAAACCTCAAGATAAATTAATTATCGATCGGGATGAAATTTGGTCGTTCTTTCCCTAAAAAAATGGATAATCACTTTGGATCTATTCACCCCCCGAAATTGAATGATTATTTAGCTAATTTTTCCAGTTTTTTCTTAGTTTTCTGAAGTTTTAAGGCTAAATTACCATGATGTTCGGGATAGTAAACGTGCAAGAATTCGATAAAATCCTCGATGGTACAAGGTTTATTAAATCCCCCTAAGTTACCGTGGAATTCTTGGTGAATTTCTTCTTTAATAGTCACCAAATTCAGATCTAATGTCGCTAGATGGGGATATTTTTGGACAGAGTAAAGATGATGGACAGCGAGATTAAATTTATTATTTCTATCCGGTTTTTGCCCTGTCACCTGACAAGTGTTTTTATCTCTAGTTTTAGCTCGTTTTTTAGCCTTTTCAATCTCGATTTTTTGTTTGGTATCGTCATCTAGATGTTCCTGAATTTCTTTAAAGGCAAGAGGAAACTCGATTTCAATCATTTTACACATTTCTTGGCGCGATTTATTCGTCAAAGTTTCACTCATGGATTTAGAAATGCGAACAACTCCAGTTTCAGAGAACCAAAACTCTCTTTTTTCATCTTCGTAAAAATCTACTCCTAATTCTAGAGGTTTATCAGTTCTTTGCTGAAGATGATTCACGGTTTTATTTAGCTTGGTTCCATTAGTTTTTAAAATTCGCCGCAAACTCTGTTTATGAATCATAGGCCGTCCTTTATAAACTTGAATTTCGCCGGAGTCAGTGAGTTCAGCAAAAATTAATTTTCGTGCTAAGGAGCGACGAATTTTTTGATCGTGCTTAGTAAAAAATTCTCTAAATCTGTATATAATTCCTCGCTTTTCATTCTTCTCGATATAGGAAGCAATTTTTAAAGCACCTTCAAAAGAAAACACTCTAACTTTATCTTTTTTATTGACAAATTGATAATCGACACCTTCAACTAAATCCCAATCATCATTAGGATCAGCATCAAAAATATCAACAATTTTTTCTAGTTTTTCAAGAGTAATAGAAAACCATTGAGCTAATTCGGTATCCCGGATCAGGAAGGTATTTGCTTTCTGAGGCATGATTATTTTATCTCCGTGGTGATAGATTTATACATCACAGTCAAACGATCAAAGATGTGAGAGTTTCCTGTTTCTTGGTTATCGGGATGATAGATCTTAGAAAGACGATAATAGGCATTTTTAATGTCTTCCTTGCTGGCAGTATTTGGATCAAGATCGAAAACACGATAGGGACGAAAATATTTAAAAATATTGATACCGTTGATACAATCTTTCCCCTGTTCGTAATCTTCTTCGGGAAGAATACCGATATATTTCCTGTAGATAACCTCCCAACTTTCTCGCTGAGATAAATTGATGTTATCAAAGGCTCTAGTAGCCATTTGAAACATACTCGATTTTTTTAATTCTGTGGTATTGCTAACCTCAAAATAGGCATAAACTGCCTGTTTAAGTTGCGTTAGAGTTAAAGGTTTAACTTTTGAGCCTGTGGTGGTGGTGGCTGTAGTTTTTGATTTAGTTAACGATGGTTTAGGAGACTTTTTACGGTGGTTTTTGATGACAAAATCGGCAAAATCTTCGAGAATACGACTTTCGATCGAGTATTGCTCACAGATATGACTAATCTGCTCTAAAATGAGCGAGTTAAGAGGATTAGTGGTCATAATTTCCCTAAGAAGCTGCAAAAAATCTAGCCTTTCTTATCAAGATGAAGTGTAGGCTAATTTGGTATGAACGACCGACGACTGACTCCCGAAAACTTCCTATCCTAAATTAATACCACAGCAGTGGCCACTTTATCAAGTGGTTAATAATGAAAAAAATTGCGGGCATATTACAGATTTAAGTCAATAAATGGGCAGCCGTTTAGCTAGGCAGTCATTCTAAAGATAAGATTCCCGAGAGCGATGGTAAAGTTGAGACTAGAATTGAGGAGACAGTCGGGAAATTTTTACCTAATCAAGAAAAGATGGCCCTCTGGGTCCTTGGGTGAAAAATGTTGACCGCATCACATTATGGGCGCAAGCACTGACCACTTTGCGACCCTGCACTGCGGCTGCTATGATTGGTGGGGGCCTATAATCCCCCTCTTGCATAAGATTTGCCCATCACCATAAACCCAAGAGAGGCGAAAATACTCCCCAGGTTACATTAGATAATCCCTTGGCGCAGTGGCAATTGTATTGCCTGTTCTGCGGATCAAATGACTATGGTAAAATCGGTCAACTAGAAATGACGAGAAACGATTTTTTCGATGGTTGCTTGGGTGTCCTGCAGCAGTTTCTCGCGACTATCGCTAGTATTAGTCAGACTGGGAACGAGATTACGAGCTTGTAAAGCCATGTGAAGTTGTAGTTGAGCTACATACTCGCGGATATCTTCACGGGTTTCCGATTGGTTAGGATGAAACATAGAGAAACTGGAAGGGTCTGTCTAGCTGATGGTGTCTTGTCGATAACTCCTATACAAGTTATCACGAGAGCTTAGGTTCCAGTCAAGGGTCGGCCGCAACTCTACACATTTCTCAACACAACTTATCTCTCTTTCATCAATCTGGGAGAGTTAAAATGAGAAGAAAAGCCTGAAACCGAGACAGAGACGATGGTTAAGCCTAGACACGCCCAACGGTCAAATCTCTAGATATTTACTGTGAATTGTCCAAAAACTTATTTGGAGAAGTGAGATGCTCCCTTTAAGTATCTCCACGTCAGCTTGATAAGCGAGCTTAAAAGAAAGAGTTTACCGGCTGTTGGACTAGAAAATGAACAAGGGTACTTACAGGAGGAACAAAACTGATGCAGATAGAAATTGAAGGCCTCGATGCTATCAAAGTTGCTCAGGATATCCTAGAGATGGAAGGGGTGCAAGGCAGCTACGAAGTTATCTCCGAAGTGGAGAAAGAGGGAACCCTTGCTACCATCGCCACCATCATCGGCATTATTAGCGGAACAATCGCTATCGCCGAGAAATTGTACCAATTAAAGCGAAAAATGCTTGACTCTCCTGAAACCCCGAAGAGCGAACGGGTATTGATTGTGAGCAAAAACGGCGATCGCCTGCTGCTCAAAGATGCTACCCTAGAGCAACGATCTGTTCTGAGCGTCTGGTCAATCTTTCCACCAGTCTTTGAGCATATTGAGGGGAGTTTTGTGATATGTAGTTGTAGATGGATGATAAATGATTAACGGCGGTTTCTGTCCAGAAAACTTTTATGGCTCTAGCTTGAATTTAGTGCGTACTTCTGCCACAGAAATAACCTTTCCCGCCTCACTATCGGCTAATCCCGCTTCAATTGCCTGTCTCACATAAATCTCATACATCAAATCATCCCATGTAGAATTTCTGGCAATTTATCGATTAAATATCTGGCTTTTTGTTTAATGTTTTTTATTTCCATAATGGTTTCCCAAATAACTCCTGACAGTTTACATTATCAACTATTCATTATTAATTAAAAGGGCGATCACAAAATTACGCCTTCTTAAAAAAGAGATTAAACAGCTTAAGCAAAACCCAAAGGTTGAAACTGAGCATCATTGATAATTTTAACCGTTTCCCCCGATTGCTTAATCACAAACAAACCGCGCCGATAGGCATAGACATCTATCCCCTGATCAATTTCAATGCCTGCCACTGCCCCATAAACCCGAAACTCTCGAAATTGGGGGAAAGCAACC
>VYLF01000290.1_pt1 | contig 32656 bp, 29 predicted proteins | sample 5114371 | NCBI WGS metagenome assembly VYLF01 (sample SAMN12291773, study PRJNA351875) | freshwater metagenome | isolation source: freshwater lake | place: USA: Michigan, Kent Lake | collected 2013-08-15 | reverse complement strand
TGACAGTAGGTAGCAAACGCTTAAGCAGTGCTACTTCAGCTTCTAAAGCTGCTAGTCTTATCTCTAGATCAGTGCTTAACATGGTTGATATATCCTCCCATTCTGCTCTTGCTCGAAGGTTAGCTCTAAAACAAAATTTGTTTCAACGCCAGAAGCCATACGATGAACTGATGAAACGTTTTCCATCGGTAATTCAGTTGCTTGTCATCGTCAGTTATTGACACTCCGGTCCGCTACTTTGTCCTTAGCTGCTATATTAACTGGTTAAACCGTGTTTTAGGGCAAAACGTACCAATTCCGTGCGACTATTAGTACCAGTCTTGCTAAATAAGCGACTGACGTATTTTTCTACGTTTCTGACGCTGGTTTCTAGACGACTGGCAATTTCTTTATTCATCAATCCCTCCGCTACTAAATCTAAAACGCTTTGTTCCCGGGGGGTAAGGTCAATTTTAATCGGGGGGGGAGTAGTAGTAAAAGTGTTCTGTTGTCCCACCTGCTGTTTTAATTCCCGGATATCTCGGGCAATTTCTTCTAATCTAGCGTTTTCGCTGGTGGCTTGCAGGGATTGACGACGGCGCTCGATTAAAGACTTGATTAATGCTTCTAATTCTTCGGGATCGAAAGGCTTGGATAAATAAGCATCACAACCGGCATTATAACCCTGAATGCGATCGCTTGTCATCCCCCTAGCAGTGAGAAAAACCACGGGAATTGTCTGAAAACGAGCATCTTCGCGCAATTTCTTCAGAAACTGATAGCCATCCACCTGCGGCATCATAATATCGGAGATGACTAATTCCGGAATTTCTTGATTGAGTAAATCCCAGGCTTCGTTAGCATTACTAGCAGTTCTTACCTCGAAGTCATCCCCGTACTGTAGATATGCTTGCACAGATTCACGAACCCCCGGTTCGTCATCCACTAACAAAACTTTCGCAGGTGTGTCCATCAATTTCTCGCAGCGATCGAATATTGTCCGAATCCTATCTTATCAGCTATCAGGAGCCGGTCGTCAGGAGTCAGTAGTCAGGAGACAGGAGATAGGAGTCAGGAGATAGGAGTCAGGAGACAGGAGATTATTTTTATTTATTCTTCCCACACCCTACGCCCCACACCCTACACCCCACACCCTACACCCTACACCCCACTTCCCCACTTCCCCACTTCCCAGATCATCCTCAAGATAGTGACGGTGAGTTAAACTAGCAGATAGAACTAAAAAGTTACAAAAATCACCTAGATTATTTTAGAATCCTTTCACCATTCTTAACAAATCCCGTGACCATTCTCTGCTGGCTCGATCGCATTAGTGCTTCTGATCGCCCCCTGGTGGGGGAAAAAGCTTTTATTGCCAGTGAATTACACCAGCGAGGATACCCAATTATCGGGGGATTTGCCATTTTTAACCGCATTTTTGCGGAATTTTTGGAAACTATCAACAATGCTGACTCTTTCTTGACTGATTTTCCGCAATCTTCCCTCTATTTAGACGTAGATAACGCCAAAGCTCTGCAATTAGTCGCCAAAGAGAGTCGGCGCGCCATTTTACAAGCGCAAATTCCTCCTCTCTGGTTAGAAGAACTAGAGGCGGCCGTGGCACAATTATCCATGGCTACCCTAGTATGGCGCTTTTCCCTACCAGCTAATCTGGCTCGGCGAACTCTCGGTTTATTTTCCGCCCCAATCAGTGGAATTAAAGCAGATAATCTAGAAAATGCCCTAAAACAAGCTTGGGCGGAGTTATTCACCGCCAGAAGTCTATTTTATTGGCGAAAAATGGGAATTGGTTTAGAAAACATTCAATTATCTTTACTGGTACAACCGTTATTACCGGCCAATTGTGCGGGAAATGTGTTGATTAATGACGATAACTGGAAAATTCAGGCAGTTTGGGGGTTAGGACACAGTTTAGTTAATGGAGAAGTGGCACCGGATACCTACATTATCGATCGCTCCGGTCAATTACGCAGTCGGCAATTAGGCAATAAATCCCGCGCTTATTATCTCAATAGTGACAGTAATCTGCTCGCGCCACAATTATTAGCACCCAGTTTACAGGAAAGCTACTGTTTAGATAATTTCGCCCTCGATCGCCTTTGTCAACTGGTTCAATTTCTGCTGACGGAAAAACCGACGTTAACCAGCATAGAATGGCTGATGATGCTGGATGGTCAAATTTATATTCTCAACTGTCACAGTCAGGAAATCACCCCCACTACCTCCCATTATCCCTTAAGAGGATTAGGGGCATCCCCGGGGTTGGCATCGGGAGTGGCAAAAGTGATCAGCAATTTCGACTCCCCAGAGGCAAATTTTCAGGATTGCATTCTGGTTACTACTAATTTACCTCCCCAAAAACTGCCCCATTTACGCCAAATTCGAGCAATGATCACGGAACAGGGGGGATTAACTAGCCATGGAGCCATTTTAGCCCGGGAATTAGCCATTCCTGCCGTTGTCGGGGTGAAAAATGCCACGGAAATTATCCGCTCAGGGGAGATAATTTTAGTAGATGGTACGAGGGGAATTATTTCTCTAGCATCTCAGGAACAGATTTCCTTACCCCCACCTCCACCCAGAGAAACCGACGGGACGGCAATTGCTACCCGTTTGATGGTTAATCTCAGTCAAACTGAAAGTATTGCGAGAATCCAAGAGCTGCCTATTGATGGGATTGGTTTATTGCGCTCAGAATGGATGATCTTAGAGTTACTTTCTCAGCGTAATCTAGAAGAATGGTTAACACCAGAGCATCAAGAAGCATTGATCGAGAGATTAAGTGATTTAATCGCACAATTTGCCCTTAGTATCCAGCCTAAGCCTTTATTTTACCGTTCTTTTGATGCTCAACATTCGGCTCAAGACAGTCGGGGAACCCATGGTTATATATTAGATCCGACTCTATTCGATCTGGAATTGCAAGCTTTACGACGGGTACAAACCACCAGCGCCACCAATATTAATTTACTGCTTCCCTTTGTCCGCGGGGTTGAGGAATTTATTTTCTGCCGGCAACGGGTACAATCGGCTTTACTCACTCAAGTCCCTTCTTTCCAATTGGGGATAATGGTGGAAGTACCGGGAGTAATCTTTCAATTGGGGGATTATGTGCAAGCGGGGGTACAATTAATCGCTATTGGTACTAATGATTTAACTCAATTACTTTTAGGTAGCGATCGAGAACATTTCTCAGAATATTTTAACGCCCGTCATCCCGCAGTCAGAGCGGCTTTAAAACAAATTATCACTCAAGCAAAAGTTTTACAGATTCCCTGTTCGGTTTGCGGCATGGCTATCGTCGAGTATCCTGAACTTATCGATGATTTGATTGCTTGGGGTGTGACTTCTCTTTCGGTGGATACAGAAGCAGTTTTAGCCACTAGAGAGGCAATTGTTCGCGCCGAAAGAAGATTTTTATTGGAAAATAGCAGATAACTTCCCCACTACCTCACTACCCCACTACCCCATCAACCCACTTCCCCACTACCCCACTACCCCACTTCCTAATTCATACTTTGTGCTTTTTGTCAAAAAAACTTTTTTTTTGCAATAAAAAATTCAGTAAAATCGCTGTAACCATTGTAACATCGTTGTTAAATAAAAATCTTTCTCAATTAATTCTTAAGAATTTGTAAATATTGCGAAATGTTAATTTAAATATTCTCAAGTTTTTGGAGTTCATAGATAATTTTTGCTTATCTTTGACCAACATTGGGTTAGAAGTCAGTTATCAGTTATCAGTTATCAGTTATCAGTTATCAGTTAACTGAGAAAACTCCCCACACCCTACACCCTACACCCTACACCCTACACCCTACACCCTGTCCCCAGGAAAAACTTTTTGCCGCAAACCCTAGATAGGGAAAAGCTTGTCCCCTAATGCCTAGAGAATTTCAATAATTCCTTGAGTGCCATCGAGACGAATTAATTGACCATCTTTTAACAATTTCATGGCATTATGCACATCCATAACCGCCGGAATTCCGTATTCTCTGGCAATAATAGCACCATGGGATAATTGTCCCCCCACCTCGGCAATAATTCCCACAGCCCGGGATAATAAAGGGGACCATCCTGAGTCAGTATAGGGAATAACGAGAATAGTATTAGGGGCAATTTCTAGATTTTGTAAGGTTGGCATAATTTTGACTCGTCCCTCCACTGTCCCCCCACTAGCGGCAATTCCCTGTAAGCGTTTTTTGGCAGTTAAATTTGAAACTAAAAATTCTCTTTTCGGGGGTTGTCCATAAACGATGTAGGGAATATCGGTTAATTGGGAGTTTTCTTGGAATTGTTGGCGACGCTGACGGATAATCTGGTTAAGATTGGCGATTTTATTATTCTGACCCAACTGGGTAACTTCTGAGTAATTTAGATAAAATATATCTCCCGTCTCCGATAATATTTGCTGCTGTAACCAGAGGGTTTCTAAAGCGAGAAAATGCCAGCGTAGGTGAGCTAAAAGACGGGAGTAAATTTCAGTTACCTGGTTTTTGATATTTAATCTTTTTTGGACAGTATGGGAAGATTTGACTTTTTTATGGCTATTATCACCCGGACTATCTAAGGGGAGTTGTAGCAGCTCTTGGGGATTTTCTCGCCATCTCGGTATGGAAATATCAGTCCCCACTTCGCTTAAATAACCGTAGGTTTCTAACCAGAGGGAAAAAGCTGAGTCAAAATCTCGATCGATCGTATTTTTTCTCAGTTCAGATAGCGATCGCATTGAGGCTATTTCTGGTGCTTGGGAGTTATCCAATTTCTCAAAAGGTACTTGCGAAATACTGCGACGCAAAGCGAAGCTAAGGGGGGCAAGAATACTATAATAGGTAGCTTTTTTTAAGACGGTTAAAATTTCTTCAATTTGCTCTAAAATCTCCCCAGAAGATAAAGCTTCTAGGGAAGTAGCGTTAATTTTTTCGAGCGTCGGGATAAAATAGTTTTTTTGATCTTGGCTAAAGTCTTTTTCTAACTGTAATTCCCGTCCTAAAAGTTTTAATAAACCAGGCGAATTAGCCAAAGTTGCCGTTAAAGGTGGTTTGGTAAACTTTGCCCCTTTGGTCAGGAATTCTAAGCTTTCTGGAGGTAATCCCATGCGACGGAAAATTGTTCCTAATAAAGAAGCATTAAAATAAGCTCTTTGATAGTGTAAAGTCGCCGTTTCATTGAAGTCCAAATCGAGGGCTTTTTTGTCTAAAACTAACCAGAAAATATCTCCCCAAACTCCACAGGTTAAAGGGCGATTAATTGACCAAGGCAAAGGACGAATCACCCCGGGGATAACTTCAGCTGCGATTTTTCTTGTCCAAATTGGCTGTAAATTAGTGATAGGACGGCACTGTAATAACCATAATTTTCGTCCGTCATGAGTCCATTCTATATCTTGGGGAATGCCATGATCAAGGGTTTCTAATTGCCGACAAAGATTAGCTACCTGTTGAATAATAGCCGGGGGAATATCTCCCGCTCCGATGATAATATTTTCTTCTAAATTAACTCGATAACTTTCGGGGGTGATTCTTCCCGATACAACTCTGGTGGCATCTCCGGGTAAAGCTTCAATAACCACATCTAAACTGAGAGGATTAATCGGATCGCGACTGAAGGCAACTCCCGAAAAAACTCCTCGAATTTGTTCTTGAATTAACACAGCCATGGCCGTGTTTTCTTGACCTCGATCGAGTCGATAATTAACAGCATTAGGACTATTATAGGAGGTTTGGCAACTTAAAATCGCCGCCGCTAAATTTTCTCGATCAACAACGTTAAGAATTGTAGTATATTGTCCCGCAGATGATGCGGTTTCACTATCTTCTCCAATAGCGGAAGATCGCACGACTAAGGGATGATTAATATCAGGATTAAGAGATTCTATTAACGGTTGTGGATCATCCCCCGGTGGTAAAACCCAACCCCTAGGAATGGGATAACCAGCACGCTTAAGATAGGCTAAAGTGGCGGCTTTTTGTCCCACTTTTAAAGCCGTCAGATTGTCATCAAGAGTTTGGATCGATCGATCTCCACGAAAAAAACGAAACATAGTTTTTGATTCATTGTTAACACTTGCTTCGGGTAAGTCTAAATCGTCGGCGATTTTTTGAAAAATTGCCCCTAATAAACAGGCTAAAGCAATGGCAGTTATAATATAACCTGAATCGTGGGGACGGCGCAAGGTGAGAATTAAAGCTAATAAAAATAATCCTACCAATCTACCCGTAGATTTTTCTCGAAAAATAGTAAAGCTAATCCCACTAATGATTGAGGTGAGAAAAACAGCGACAAAATCGTGAACCATTAATCCCCAGAAAACATTAGTAGTTCCCGCACCTTTTCCTAACCAATAGCGCCCCATGACTAAGGCAATTAAAGCTAATAATTCCCAAGTGGAGCCGGTGGTAAAAAAGAAACGGGTTAGGAAAATAACGATAATTCCCTTGGCTGCTTCCGAAATTACCGCCAAAATTCCCACCAATTTACCCCCATGGTAAAAAGCGGCAGTTACACCGATATTACCAGTACCTAATTGGGATAATTTACGTCCAGTTACGAGATAATTTATCCAATCGATCAGAGGCAGTCCACCGATTATGGGACAGACTAAAAAAATAAATAGGGATCCCCAAATTTCTCTCATTTAAAATGCGTCTTAGTTTAGTATCTTGTCTTAGTAACGACCTTGAGAACATGAACACCAAAGCGATCAAAGAAATTGAGCTTAATGGCTTAAAAACCCATCATATTGAGCAAATAAAGGCAATAATTGCCGATTTTAAGTGGCAAAATCAACCCCTCAAACTGAAGAAAAAAGCGAAAAGAGTAAGGTGGACGATGCACACCCTACAGACTTAAGAAAATCTGATTGACAGTGAGATTTAATTCCGTGAAAGTCTGAGAAATTAGGCGATCACTGTCTCGAAATTGCCGAATTTGATATTCTTCCTCAACTAAGCGACAAACAGAGATGGTCGGTTGTTTAGAAGTGCCAAGAAAATTACGCCCACCCAAGGATGCATAATCGACAATCCAATATTCAGGAATACCCATTTCTTCATAATCAGCAAATTTTAAGTAGTAATCATCACGCCAGTTAGTCGATACCACTTCAATGATCAGAGGGATAGATGCACCATCCCTAAGGATTGATTCTTTTTTCCATAATTTTTCCTGAGCGAGCTTGGTTCGATTTAGCACTAATACATCAGGAAAATAACCAGAGTTTTTACCAGCAGGTCTGACAATCGCTTGGTTAGGAATTAAATAAGGAAGACCCAGTCTATCAATTATTCCACTGAGTTTAACAGTTAAAAATCCTTTGATTTCCTCGTGTTCTCCTGCGGGTTGTGCCATTTCAATAATATTTCCCTTGTGTAGCTCATAACGCACTCCCGAATTTTCAGGCAGCCAAGGGACGAATTCCTCGAAATTAACAGTTTTAGGTAGGGTTTGGCTCATAGCTGGCAAAATAGCATTCTCTCTCTAGTAACTTCCTTGGCTCTATTTTACCTTGAATGTAGGGTGGGCATTGCCCACCCGACAAACTCTCTACACAATCTGCGATCGCACTATCACTGCCAAAAAAGATGAGGACGAAACCAAAAATATAATTGGTAACGACGACGAGGTTCATAAAAGGAGTCAGTTGCCAGTTAGTTTTAATATCTCCATTTGGCAATATTACACCCTCATAAAAAAAATTTTTTACCATCGGATCCGCCTAGTAAGTTTATCAAGAGGCCTCCTTGATTAACGCTGAATATTCTAGCCCATCCAGATACTTAAACCAGAAAACGGGTTTCTTAAAGAAACCCGTTTTCTTGAATGTTCCAGCAATTCCTGATGATGAAGACGATGTCGGCGGCTTAGATGTGTAATTAATTTTGCTTAGGTGCTTAATCGATCATAATTGATCATCATTTATCGCACTATATCATTAGTAATAGTAATCATAATTCTTTGCAGCTTCGCACCTTGAAAATCGTAAGGAATCTCGTGTTTATATTGAGTTAGGAAGTTAGGAGTATGATTTGATAAAGTTTTTATAATATCGACATTTTGTTCGATGTTATTAATATACAGTTTCATCTTATCTATTGTGCTGTCACCCAACTTTTCATCGGAAGGGGAGATTATCTTTGGTTTGGCAAATTCAACTTTGAGTGTCATCTCGCTACTGAGACGAGGAAGATCACAAGTGATCTTCTGTTGTTGCCCTAACCAGTTATAGACATAACATAGTTTTCCCTGATAGATGTAGAAACTATGTCCACCAAAACAGCCGCCGTGCGCCATCAGAACACCTTGTAAGTCCCCTTTAGCTTTGGAGAAATCAATAGTTGCTTCGATCGCATAGAAACGAGTGCTAATATTAGGAGTAACAGCTTCGGAAATTTCTGATCCCCCTGGATAATCGTTCTTCGGTAGGTAGTATGCGAGGGACTCTTTGCTTATCCTGAAAACCTTATGCGTCAAGTCTGGTATTTGTGATTGCATAACAAGTACCGAAGAATCTGGATAATAAGTATAGCTAAATGTGGTATATTGTGAGTCATCAGAAAATGCCGGGGGACGTAATTGAGGGATTTCTCCACCCACTACCGCAGACCCAGAGCAATCTTCAAGGGGCATATATTCTTTAGCCATCGAAATCTCCTTAGTAATTGATAACGGAAAAAAGTGAGAGATTTAACTGGGATGACACTGATGGACAAAATTAACAAATCAACTCTGCTGTAACTCATACTACTCAGTCCTCTATGCTAAGATGATCCCAAAAACGCAAGTTTTTAAATTGATGGGCAAAAAAAGTTTAATTTTACTCAATAACCAAATAGTTATATATAAGATGTTTATTTTTGATAATAAAACCGATATTTTAATTAATTCTCAGGAATTAACCTTTAAAAGTGAATATTTTTGTGACTTTTCTCGCTATTTTCAGAATCGAGAATTTGTCAACGGAGATGCTTTACAACTCAGTGGTGATCATTTTGAAGGGTATCTTTCAAGGATCATCATCGATGAAGTGATGTTAGAATTATCGCAACGTAATTGTTTAACGAATATTGTGGGAGTAATCCATTCTAAAATGTGGGTTTTTGCGATTCCTGTTCATGTGAATTCTGTCTTCTTCCAAAATTTGTATCCATTAGAAAATAACTATCTTGGGATTATCCCCCCTAAATCAGAAATTTCCGTTTTTCAACATCCCTTTTCCAATCGTTTTCAGCTTTACGTTCATGATAATTATCTGCAACAATTGTGCCAAACTTTAGAGTTACCAGAAGCGAAAAAGTTTTTAAATTCTTCCGCTTCTTCTATTGTGATTTGCCCATCGGAAAAAATTCGTCATCTCCAACAATCTTGTCATCAACTTTATCAAATGCTATTTAATTTAGATCGTCAACAAATATCTGGTAAAAGAAAAGCATTAAGATTGAATTTTGTCGGTCAAAAATTAAAAGGAGAAATTGTCAAAGATTTTCTTTTGACTTTAGCAGTAACCAAAGATATTAAAATCCCTAAAAACGCTATCAGACGCACCTCTATCCTCAAAAAAGCAGAAGAAATGATGAGAAAAAATCTGCGTTCTGATCTGACTATTCCAGCGATTTGTCAAGAATTAAAAGTAAGTCAACGCACCTTAGAATATATATTTAAAGACTTCTATCAAATGTCTCCTTACAATTATTTTAAATTGCTTCGTCTTAATGCTTTACATCAATCTCTTAACCAAAATAATCAGACAAAATTAATTCATGAAATTGCTGAAGAATTAGGTTTTTTTCACCGAGGATATCTGGCCTCTGATTATAAAAAACTGTTTGGTTACTTCCCCTCGGAAACCTAAAAAAATAGTAGGGGTAGGAATTAGGATTATTGTTAGATTTATTTTGAGAACTCAATTCCTAACTCCTCTTTCAATTGAGCGGCTCTCTGGCACTTGTTTGGCAGGGGCGTATAGTGTACGCCCTTTCTTCGATCCCATAACCTCAAGAGAGCCATTAATAATTAGCCCCATCGAGATTAATTTACTTAACTCCCACTAAAAAAGTTGTACCGATCGCCATAATTGCCAATCCGATGAACTTGCTAATTAGAGTTGCTTGCTTGGCTAATTTTTCCTTGATGACACCGCCAAGGAAAAAAGCTCCAGCTGCGATCGCTAATTGGATCACGGTAAAACCGATTAAATAGGCAACTAAAGCGGCAACTTGCGCCCCGATAATTGATTCTCCGTAGGCATAACCGTGGAAAATTCCCGCGATCATTGCCAGAGTTGCCAGAGCGATCGTATAGAGATTAGAATGAGTTTGTAAACCTTTTTTCAGGGTTAAAACCACGCCAAAAATCACCACAGAAAGGGCAACAATCCCTTCAGGAAAAAGTAAATTTATTCCCTGTAAATGAATGCCTGTCCCGATTAAAGTGGCAATCGCAAAAGCGATCGGAATTAATAAACCCTGTTCCATCCCCACAGCAATTAAACCACTAGCCACCACAAAAGCTAAATGATCTAAACCGATAACCGGGTGAGCTAAACCCGATAAAAATCCGTTCCAAAAATTATCGGGAGTTTGCCCTGCCATGGCATGATGGGCGAGGGTTTTGCTGGCAAAAATTAACAGGAAGAGAGGGACAATAGTTAATATCTTTGTCCAACTTTGACGAAAAATTATCTTCATTGATTACCTCAAAATTATGATTCGGAAACCCGCGCAACAATCGCCCGATGTCGGGGACTGGTGGGGGTAATGATCGGTGTTTGAAACCCCGCTTCAACTAATGCCCGTTCGATATCGAGAGTAAAATATTGATCGAGATAGGGTTCGGTACTCTTGAGTAAGGTTAGGACATAAGGGGGCATTTTTCGATAAATTTCCGAGCGCGGATTCATATCCATCAGCGTCAAATAACCCCCCGATCGCAATAAACGACGCGCTTCGGCGAAAATTTCTCTAGTAGCCTGTTGGGGTAGTTCGTGAAACATTAAAAACGAAGATACCAGATCGTAGGACTGACTGGGTAATTGAGTTTTTTCCGCGGCTGCGTGTTGCCATTGAATCGTCTTTTGTTTTTGTTGAGCTTGGTATTGGGCAACGGCTAAATAGTAGGGAGAGAGATCTAACCCAGTTACCCGCGCTTGAGGATAAGTATCTTGCAGTGCGAAGCTACTCATGCCGACACTACAGCCTAAATCGACAATATCGTTAATTTCTGCCTTGATTTGCTCCTTCAATATCCGGTGATATTCCCGTCGCAATCGCGGATCGCCGTCAATCCCCGCCCCGGGCCAGATGGTAGAATGGACAGCATAGGCGGCAGATTCTACCTCAAAAGCTGGCAACCAGTCTAAATTGCCCTTTTCGTAAGCGTGGAAAGAACAAACGTAGTATTCGGGATAGACGAGATCGGGATTTTCTACCGCTTGCAGTTCCCAACTCCAATCCCGTTGCTGCCATTGTTTGACGGTTTCCCGCCAAGGTACGCCTAGTTTTTCGGCTCTTTTAATCATCATATTGCGGGCCTGATAGCGAGCGATGTCAAAAAGCGGTTTTATGCCGAGAATACGGTTAACTAGACCAGAAACAGGATTAAAGGAGGTTGGAACGGGTGTAACTGTCATAGAAAAGCTTCGATCGTAAATTTTCCCTTATTCATCTTATAACAGTGATCAGTGATCAGTAATCAGTAATCAGTGAAAAAACAGCACTGTCACCGCCATTTAATACTGCTCGGTTAATAAGTAGCTGGTTATAATTAAATTAAAAATGGATTTTAGGTTCGATCCCCCCTGCCCCCCTTGATAAGGTAGGGTTGATTCATGAATCAACCCTACCCTTGATAAGGGGGGTGTCTGATAATTTTTAACGCCTACCTACTTACCACTGACTGAAAACTCAAATCTGATTACTGTTTACTGACAACAGCAAAAAGCTCCCTAACCCCCCATCTTGCCAATTTTTATCATGAGAACAATCGCTGAAATCAACGACAAAATTGCTAAAAAAACGGCTGTAGTCTGGACAGTAGAGGAATTAAAAAGCCGCGTTACCCAGATGGGAATTAAGGAGGTTTTTTCCCAAGTAGATGTGGTTTGTACGGGAACTTTTGAACCGATGGAATCTTCGGGGGCAATTATTAATTTAGGTCAGACGGATCCGCCGATAAAAATTCGTCAATGTTGGTTAGATGGGATTCCTGCTTATGCTGGTTTTGGGGCGGTGGATTTATACTTAGGAGCCAGCGCTATTAGTGATCTAGCGGCCAAAAATGAGAATTTAGAGGGAGAAAATCCCGAAAGAGGCGGCGGACATATTATTGAGGATTTAATCGCTGGAAAATCGATTCAATTGCGCGCTGTCGGCCAGGCCACCGATTGTTATCCTCGCACTTCTTTTGAAACGATTATTTCTAAGGAGACTATTAATCAATTTTATCTTTTTAATCCTCGCAATCTCTACCAGAATTTTATCGTCGGAGTCAATGGGGGAGAGCGGACTTTATATACTTATTTAGGACCACTACAGCCGCGATTAGGTAATGCAGTTTATTCTAACCCCGGGGCAATTTCTCCCCTGTTAAATGACCCCGATTTAGAGGCTATAGGCATCGGTACGCGCCTTTTTTTGGGAGGAGGAATCGGTTATATTGCCTGGGAAGGAACCCAACATTTTCCCCTGCAAAAACGCCTACAAAATCGAACTCCTATTGGACCGGCTTCCACCTTAGCCTTAATTGGTGATGCTAAACAAATGAATGCTCGCTGGGTGCGGGGTTGTTATTTCAAAAATTATGGGGCTTCTTTAATGTTAGGGGTAGCAGTACCGATTCCAATTTTAAGCGAGGAAATAGTTCGACATTGTGCGGTAAAAGATGAGGAAATTGTCGCTCCAGTGGTGGATTTTTCTATTCCCCGGCGAGTCCGTCCTACCTTTGGTTTAATCACCTACGCTAAACTAAAAAGCGGTCGGATTATGATCGAGGGAAAAAGTGTTAGGGTGGCTCCTTTGGCCAGTATTTCCCTGTCCCGGGAAGCCGCTTTAGAATTAAAAGCACTGATCGAATCGGGAGAATTTACCCTCACAGAACCCGTGGCAAAAATTAATCTAGAGCGGACTTTTATACCCCAGGATCGTTGGGGTGGAAAATTATCAATTGAGTGAGGAGTTAAAGGATTGCGTGCAGGTGGCACAACTACAATTAGGCTATGCTGAAAAACTTTTTCGTGGGGGCAGGGTGTGGGGTGTGGGGTTTTACCGGTTTTGAGGTGGCTAATTACCTAATTTTCAGGGAAAAAGAGCCTAAATTTCCCCCCCGATCACGCCAAGGGCTGCCACTTTTTGATTTCAAAAAAGCCTAAAGATATTATCCAACAAGGTTTTTAGATTTATTCAGCAAACCCTAATTATTCATACTAAATCCGTTGAGTATAAGCTACATATCAGGAGAGGCACTCTTGCAAGTGGAGTGACTCTGAAATTATTACCAATGTATTAGCAGCTGCGTGTAAGCATCTCACCGAAAAACTAATGCGCGGGGGGTTTGGGGGGTAGAACCCCCCAAAAGCTTGGATTGAGTGATCAAGTGGAAAGTAATACTAAATCCGTTGAGTATAGGATACATATCAGGAGAGGCACTGACTTGAAAATAGAGGCTGAAATAACGCCAATTCGTCAATCAGAATATTCTCATGCTTGGCGGTGCCAACTTTGACATCAGGACTGCCGACTGCCTTCGTTAACGACCTAAAAGATTGGCAATATCACCACACCCCCCCGGAATGGTTGCGCGGGACTTTTCCCCACACCAACGACAACAATAGTGACGTTGTTCCTCGCTCATGTTTTTCACCCCGGTAAAATTGACATTTTCTACCACTGCTCCCGTGTGTTCTCCGCTGTCATAATTGGGGGGAACGGTACGACTGCGGGGGGTAGCATTTTCTAGGGAACCATAAAATAAACGCATTCCTTTCATATCTGCCCCTCTTAAATTAGCTTCGTAGAGAATTGTCCGCGATAAATTTGCTTTCACCAAATCGCTATAACTTAAATCGGCCCGCACCATATTCGCTTCGCTTAAATCCGTCCAGCGCAAATCCTGCCCAGAAATGTCGGACCCCGCTAACATTACCCCCAATTGTACTACTCTTGTACCGAACTCTCGATCCTCCGCATAACCCCCTTCCCCGTCTAGAATCGGTCTGCCTAGATAACGATCTCGTTTAATCGGTGATAATAGCCGCGATTGACTCAAAAAACGCAGTATTTTCGCTTTTCCAGAGGCATCGACACTGCTGAGGATGGAAGCGGTGCGACCTTCTGCGATTGCTCTTTCCTGGGGCCAATCTTCTAAAAATCCCTCCTCATCCAAGGCTAGATCGGAAATCCCCTGAAAATAGGAATCGATCGTCTGTTGTTGGGTAATGCGATTTTGTTGTATGGTTAAATCCTTAGAAATAACGTACTGTTCCCAGGCCACATAGACAGCTAACACGGCGATCATAATCTGTCCCAAGGCCCCCACCCACTCGGCCCAAGAACCAAACTCATCGTATTTAAAACTCTCTAACCATCGCAATATTCGCTCGTAAACTCCTAAATATTTCCCTAATCCGGCCAGAGCAGCTATAAAAACTATAAAAGCGAAAACCGTCTGACGTTCAGAGGGGGTGAGATAATGGGCGATCCACTGGCGAATAGAGGGTAAAATCACCTGTAAAGATATTAATATCGCTACTATCGCCCCAGAAAAGCCTAACCAGTCCCAGCTAAAGACCAGGCCGATGGTCATCAGCATCAGGGGGGCCAGTAGTAACCCCGCATTACCCGGTCGAAGATCTTTTAATAGTAGGATGCGCTGACGCACAGGATTACGCGAAGATAAAGAGGAGACGTATTCGGAAGCATCGGGGGCCGATAAACTGGTTTTACCGTTATTTTCAGGGTTATCGTCCCTATTTTCCGCGGCGAGTTTTTCTGGGTCTTTGCGATCGCTCATGTTAATCCTTGTCAAGAGAAAATAATTCCACACCGAAAACTGAGGCGAAAACTCTCGATAAATCTTGCTGTACTTGCATAAGACTAATATTAGGCAGAAACTGCCGTAAACTGCCCACGGGTTTATTAGCAATCCCACAGGGAATAATCTCGCCAAAACCGCTTAAATCCGGACAAACATTGATGGCAAAACCATGATAGGTAATCCAACGACTAACTTTAATACCGATCGCCGCTATTTTATACCCTTCTACCCATACCCCCGTCAAGCCCCCGATTCTTTCCCCCGACAATCCATAAATAGCGATAGTTTGCAGGATGACTTCTTCCAATTGTCGCAAATACCAGTGTAAATCCTGCTGATAATAGCGCAAATTGAGGATCGGATAGCCCACTAACTGCCCCGGACAGTGATAGGTGACTTCGCCTCCTCGCTCGATTCTATACACTTCTTTGTCGGTTTTGTCAAGATTAAATTTAATAAACTTAATATCTGAACCGGTACCGAGGGTGTAAACGGGGGGATGTTCCAGAAGGAGCAGCATATCGGGTAAGTCGGGATTAGCAATTCTCGCCTCCACCAGCGATCGCTGTTGCGCCCAGGCCAGAGAATAGGGAGTAATTGCCTGAATTTTCAGCCCACAGAGACGAGGTATTTTTTGAGCATTCATTGCGAGATTTGTCAAAATATTTAAGAAATGTAAAAGAGCGCAAAGGAAGATTAAAAGAAGGGAAGATATATATGTTGGGGAGAATACTAAGTGCTAATCTAAGGATATCCCATCTATTCGGATGTTAACCGTCGAACAGGAGAAACAATCACCGGATTCCCTTGCAGGCGGCCAAAATCGGTTTCTTTAAATAAAAGTTAACAGAACTTCGCACTTCTGTTAAGAGAAGCTTTGGAGAAACTTGTTAGAATAGAGGTAGATAAATCCAGTTGCAAATAGGCGCTCGACCCGATGAATTTTCCGCGCGATCCGACAAAAAAAAGAGAACGAGAACACCGACAATATCTAGACTGTGACCTCTAATTGACTTTCACTCAACAGTGCGATCAAGCGGATTTTTGAGGATTAAATTCCTAGCATCAACATCCCTTAAAAATAGTTGATGTGGACGGTCTATAGCAAAATTTTTAGATGGAGTAGTGAGTATGAAGCTATTGATTCAGGGCAATAATATCGCTGTCACCGAAGCTATTCATGATTATGTGGAACAAAAGCTGGAGAAAGCGGTGAAACATTTTAACGGCATGACCACAAAAGTCGATGTTCACCTCTCCGTGGAAAAGAATGCACGCATTCCTGATCGCCACAAAGCGGAAGTAACGGTTTATGCTAATGGAACAGTGATTCGCGCTCAAGAAGGAAGCGAAAATTTGTACGCGAGTATTGATTTAGTTTCTGATAAAATCGCTCGTCAACTCCGCAAGTATAAAGAAAGATTGGTGGATCATCGCACCAACGCCACCGTTAAAACTAGCGAGGTGGTGCAAGAGAAACCCTTAGATGATAGCCTCATTGGTGATCGCACTCCCGAATTACCTGCGGAAGTAGTGCGGATGAAATACTTTGCCATGCCACCAATGACTATTGAGGAAGCACTAACACAATTGCAATTAGTCGATCACGATTTCTTTATGTTCTGCAACAAAGACACGAACGAAATCAACGTTATCTATCAACGCAATCACGGCGGTTTTGGTGTTATTCAGCCCCGTCCCGTTAACGTAAATGGCAAAGAACCCCATTAACAGTTAGCGACTACAAATAAAACCAAAGACTGGAGAAATTCTCCAGTCTTTTTCTCATCTAACCAAGATTAACTTTAACCACTTTATTTTTTTCTGCCGCCGCTTTCGGGAGGGTGAGACAAAGAATACCGTTTTGATAGTTAGCGGTAACTTGGCTATTTTGCACCTCCACTGGCAGGGTAATCAAGCGACTAAATTTACCATAATAAAATTCGCTGTTTTCCACCTCGGCAGGGCATTCACGTTGCCCATTAATAGCCACCATTTGCTTGCTAACCTCCACATCGATATCTTTAATATCCATACCGGGTAATTCGATTTTTAATTCCACGGAATCCTCGTTAACGGAGATTTCCACCGGGGGACGAGATCCCAATGAAGTTGTCGGTAATACTTCTTGAAAAAGTTGATCGATTTGACGTTGGACAGAATTAATTTCTAGGAAGGGAGAATAAAGAGTGAAAGCCATAGTAATAATTTCCTTGAGAGGTTTTCTCTGACTGCGATTATCTCTATCTTAAGCAACTAACTTGGCTTCCACAAGACGGTTTTCAGGAAATAAAAAGTCGCAATAACCGATACAGTTATCAGTTATCAGTTATCAGTGGCAAGTGGGAAGTTGTGGGGTGTGGGGTGTGGGGTGTGGGGTGTGGGGTGTGGGGTGCAAAAAAACTGACGGCTGACGGCTAAAATAACTGTTATAACCATTGTTGTAATTCCGGCCAACCCAAACCCTGACGCACGATATCCGGTTGATCGCCGGTAAAATCAACAATTGTTGACACTTCCGAACCGGGGGCCGAACCATCTTCGATAATTAAATCAACTATATGATCGAGGGCATCGAATAACCTAGCGGATTCTAATCCCTTGGTGGGAAAATCCCCCTCCTGATCGGGAAGATGGGCAGAACTAGAGATAATGGGATTTTCTAGGGTTTCGAGAATAGTGCGACAGATAACGTGATCGGGAACCCGGATACCGGTGGTTTTCCGCTTCGGATTCATCACCACTTTCGGCACTAATTTAGTCGCCGGTAAGAGAAAAGTGTAGGGACCCGGTATAACTCGTCGCATAATCTTATAGGCATAATCGCTGACCACTGCGTACTCGGAAATATTCGACAAAGAAGAACAGAGAAACGTCAAGGGTTTATCATTAGATAGTTGCTTGATTTGGCGAACTCGTTCGACGGCGGATTTCACATTGAGATCGCAACCGATCGCATAGACAGTATCGGTAGGATAAAGCATAATTGCCCCATTTTTAAGGGCATGACAGATTTCTTGGATAGAACGTTGTTGGGGATTTTCCGGATGGAGAGAGTAAATAGTAGCCATGATAGCAAAATCGTCGCCTATTGGGATTGTCCCACGGGAATCGCCGGGGATATGTGTTTAGGGGCATTAGTAGATTTAGGAGTCCCCCTAGAATACCTGATTGCACAACTAAAAACTTTAGGAATCGAGGATGAATATCAGTTAAGGGCCGAAAAAGTGCATCGTCGCGGTCAAGTTGCTACTAAGGTTCACGTCGATGTCGCTGCCGAGAAGTCCGATCATCATCACCACCATCACCATCATACCCCCGCTCGCCATTTACCGGAGATTGAAAGTTTAATTAAACAGGCAAATTTACCCCAGAAAGTCCAAGAATGGAGTTTAGCGGTTTTTCAACAACTTGCGATCGCAGAAGGAGCCGTTCACGGGATCGCACCGGAAAAGGTGCATTTTCACGAAGTGGGGGCAACCGATGCCATTGTTGATATCGTCGGGACTTGTTTGGGTTTGGATTGGCTATCGGTGAGTGAATTATACTGTTCTTCTCTACCCACCGGCGGCGGTACAGTTCAGGCCGCCCATGGTCGTTTACCAGTTCCCGTGCCAGCAGTAGTACAATTGTTAAGTAATCGACAAGTACCAATTTATAGTAATGGCATCCCAGCGGAGTTAGTAACACCCACGGGGGCAGCTATTGTGACAACTTTAGCTAAAAGTTTCGGTAAACCGCCCAAAATACAGTTAGAAAAGGTCGGTTTAGGGGCAGGGACAAAAGATTTACCGATTCCCAATCTTGTCCGGCTTTGGTTAGGGAAAAAAGCACCAGAAAAGCTAGATGAAATCGAAACTGTGGCAGTTTTAGAAACTCAAATTGATGACTTAAATCCGCAAGCGATCGCCTACTTAAGCGAGGCTTTATTACAAGTGGGTGCCTTGGATGTATTTAGTCAAGCAATTACTATGAAAAAATCTCGTTTGGGGATACTTTTGACAGTAATTTGTGACTTGGATAAAATTGCTATTTGTGAAAATATGATCTTTCAGGAAACCACAACTTTAGGCATTAGAAGGACAATTCAAGAGCGATCGATCTTAAAAAGAGAGATACAATCGATCGATACTGTCTATGGACAAATTCGGCTAAAAGTTGCCTACAAAGAGTCAATTAATCAACCGATTACCGTACAACCAGAATACGAAGATTGTGCCGCAATTGCCCGTCAGCATCATCTACCTTGGCGATTTGTTCATCAAATGGCTTTAACTATTTGGCAAGAAAAAAATCAGTCTTGACAGCAGGTCAATTTTATCATAAAACTGCTATTGTTCAAAAGCTATTTTCAGGAAAATAATCCCAATTTAAAACCTGTTCCTGGGTAAAAGGACAATCAACTGGAAAAGTTTCTTTTGGTAAATTAGTTTCATTTACCGTCCCTCGCACTGCTTTCTGATAACATTCCGCGAAAATATCGGCTAAATAGGGTTTTAAGCTAGGACTATCCCTTAAAATAAGCTCTAATTGTTCTCTTTGTTCATCAATCGTATTTACCCAGCTATTAGTCCGTTTTTCCGGTTGATATTGCCATTTAAGTAAGTGCATCAAGAGAACTTTTAAACGACTGAATACCTCCCGTCTATTATTACGTCCCATATCGGATATTTCTTCGATTAAGTTATCTAAATCGAGGGCTGCTAAATGGCCCTTTTTTAAGTGATTTACGGTTTGCTCAAGCCACAAATTAAAATCAGTTTCATAAAGCTGAGATAATTGATTTTTCATGTTGATGATATCCCATTTAGAAGTGGGTGGTAACGGACCACTCTCTTAACTGTAACTGTTCAGGGGAGTTATCAGTAGGGGGAGCCAGTTGAGGTTCTGCCATTCGCAGTCGGATGTTAGCCAGCCCCATGTACAATCAAAAATACTAAATTTAGCCAATAAAATAAGGACGCTGCCAATTGCGTCCTCAAGGTGTCTGGAAAAGGCTTTTTTCCTAGACTTTCCGAGAGTAGTATTCCACTACTAACAGTTCATTAATCGAGAGGGCAATCCATTCTCTTTCCACAACGCCATTCACTTTGCCCACGAGGGTGTTTTTGTCAAATTCCAAATGACTCGGCAGGTTGGCTAAACCGGGGTATTCCATATTTCTTTTGACTAGATCCTGGGAACGCTCCTGATTTCTAACTCCAATCACATCACCCGGACGGCACTGATAACTGGCAATATCCACAACTCTACCGTTAACGGTGACGTGACCGTGATTGACTAATTGTCGCGCCCCCGGAATTGTCCCAGCCATACCGAGACGGAAAACGGTATTATCCAGACGCATTTCTAAGAGTTGCAGCAGCACTTGACCAGTGGAACCAGTGGCCCGGCGAGCTTTGCGGACATAGCGAACTAATTGTTTCTCGCTGACACCGTAGTTAAAACGCAGTTTTTGTTTTTCTTCTAGACGAATGGCATATTCTGAACGTTTTTTGCGAGCCTGGCCATGTTGCCCGGGTGCATAGGCACGACGGGCATTTTTACGGGTTAGGCCCGGTAATTCCCCTAAACGACGCACAACGCGCAAGCGCGGTCCTCTATAACGAGACATACAGACAGTCTGCTCCTATTTAAATTTATCCCAAAACTATTATCGTAGCACAAATTAAGTGATTTAGTTGGCGTGTGGGGTGTAGGGTGTGGGGTGTGGGGTGTGGGGAGATGGGGTGTGGGGTGTGGGGTGTGGGGTGTGGGGAGAATAAATAAAAGCAATCTCCTGAATACTGACTCCCGACTCGGAGAATACTGATCACTGATTACTGATTACTGATTACTGATCACTGATTCAAGCCTGACGGCAGCTGATGTATTTTTTTCATCGGAAATTTTGGGTCTGAAACCCCGCCGTTCTAGGTTGGCTTTACGTTAGAATTAAAAAGCCAGTCTCGAAAACCGTGTAAGACAGTACATGGTTTTTTAACTGTGGTATGCGACGGTGGTGGAAGCAGAAACTTAAATCGTGAGGTTTAGGAATCGCCGCACTTTTAGGGCGGCGAGGATGTCAATAAAGATGAGGCTAATCTCTGCCATCTTAGGGCATACTGTGAGTGTAACTAAGCACTATATTACTCAGGTTGCTTTCCCACTCCTTCCCTAGCTGAATCTCTATCTTGGAGAAGCCATAGTCATGATCGAAATGAAAGTCGCTGGAATTGCCCTAGACGCTATCACTCGCAGTCCCATTGTACTGCTGAAGGATGGTTCCGAGCGTCGCGCTCTACCTATCTACATCGGACAAGATCAGGCTAAGGCCATTATCACCGTCCTCGAACAACAAAAACCCCCTCGTCCCCTCACCCACGATTTGATCGCTAATATTTTTAAAGCTTGGGACATGGATTTAGAAAAGATTATCATCCATTCTCTCCAAGATAATACTTTTTATGCTGTCCTCTGTCTCCAGCGCGGCGAAGTCAAAAAAGAAATCGATTGTCGTCCCAGTGATGCGATCGCTATTGCCCTGCGTACCAACAGTCCCGTCTGGGTAATGGAAGAAGTGATCGCTTCCGCTTCTATTCCCGTCGATCGTGACGCGGATGAAGAGGAACGTCAAGCTTTTCGCAATTTCGTCTCCAATCTTAGCCCCTCAGACCTGATCCAACGTCGCGGTGATTTTAGTGAGCAGTGAAAATTCAGGAGATAGGAGGGAGATAGGGGTTTAGGGGTTTAGGGGTTTAGGGAAATTTCAGCCAAATGCTCCACTTCCCCACTTCCCCACTTCCCCACTTCCCCACTTCCCCACTCCCCCATCACCTCACACCCCACACCCCACACCCAATACCTTCTAACTGGTAACTGATAACTAATAACTGATAACTGATAACTGATAACTGATAACTGAATCAATGCGTTATCGACGATTTGGCCGTACTAATTGGCAATTTTCGCTGTTTTCCCTGGGGACAATGCGCTGTTTGTCCTCAGAGTCGCTGTTTACCGCAACACTCGATCGCGCCCTAGAATTGGGGATTAATCACCTAGAAACGGCCAGAGGTTACGGTAATAGCGAAGTTTTTCTCGGTCGCTACCTGCAGCGTCAAGGGCTGCGGGAGCAAGTTTATCTGACTACGAAATTAGTCCCCACTCCCGATCGCCAAACTATGGAAAAAGCGATCGCCGAATCCCTAGAACGATTACAATTAAATTACCTCGATTGTCTAGCAATTCACGGTATTAACACCCGCGAGCATTTAAACTGGATTAAAGACCCGCAAGGCTGCATGAAAGCCGTTTTTATGGCCCAAGAAGCTGGAAAAATCGGTCATATTGGCTTTTCTACCCATGCACCCCTAGAAATTATTCTGGAGACGATCAATACAGATTTCTTCGCTTTTGTCAATATCCATTACTATTTTTTTTGGCAAAGACAGCAACCGGCGATCGCTTTAGCCCGAGCAAAGGACATGGGTGTGTTTATTATTTCCCCTGCTGATAAGGGAGGGGGTCTCCACAGACCTCCTAAGAAGCTAGAGGAATTATGCGCTCCTTTTTCACCCCTAGAGCTAAATTATCGCTTTTTATTGAGCGATCCGCGCATTACTACCCTCAGCGTCGGGCCAGCGATCCCAGAGGAATTAGAGACAATTATTAACGTATGCGAAGGAGATCAGCCCCTAGATGCGGCAGAACTTGCCGTTTTTAAGCGTTTAGAGGCACATTTAACCGATAAATTGGCTACAGATTTATGTAGCCAATGTTATCAATGTTTACCCTGTCCCGAAAATATTAATATCCCCGAAGTGTTGAGACTGCGGAATCTGGCAGTAGCTTACGAAATGACCGATTTTGGCCAGTATCGCTATCGAATGCTGGAAAATGCCGGTCATTGGTTCCCCGGACGCAAAGCGAATAATTGTACTGAATGCGGTGATTGTTTACCTCGCTGCCCGGAAAAATTGCCGATTCCCCGGCTGTTATTTGATACACACGAACTACTTAACGGGCCGCCGCGACGGAGATTGTGGTCATCTTAGGACGAAACTGGGAAAAATTTTTTTTGGGGATCGTCAAAGTGTAAAAACTATCTTAAGATTAACAGGTAAGAGAATTAACTTTCTTGAATTTAAAGAGACAAAAAACAAGAAATAGATTAAGGAGTAAAGGATATGGCACTCGTCCCCATGCGGTTATTGTTGGATCACGCGGCTGAGAACGGATATGGCATCCCCGCTTTTAACGTAAATAATATGGAGCAGATCCAAGCGATCATGCAAGCGGCGGCAGCCACCGACAGCCCCGTTATCCTACAAGCTTCTCGCGGTGCGCGCAAATATGCAGGGGAAAACTTCCTGCGTCACTTGATCACCGCCGCGGTGGAAACCTATCCTCATATCCCCATCGTGATGCACCAAGATCACGGTAATGAACCCGCCACCTGCTACTCGGCGATCCGTAACGGTTTCACCAGTGTCATGATGGATGGTTCCTTAGAAGCGGATGCCAAAACTCCCGCCACCTACGAGTACAACGTTAACGTTACTGCTGAAGTAGTAAAAGTTGCTCACTCGATCGGTGCTAGTGTGGAAGGGGAACTCGGTTGTTTAGGTTCCTTAGAAACCGGTAAAGGAGAAGCGGAAGATGGCCACGGTTTTGAGGGAGAATTAGATCACTCGATGCTGTTAACCGATCCCGATGAAGCAGTAGATTTCGTCGAAAGAACCCAAGTAGATGCTTTAGCAGTAGCCATTGGTACTAGCCACGGCGCTTACAAATTTACCCGCAAACCCACCGGCGAAATCCTCGCTATTAGCCGCATTGAAGAAATTCACAGCCGTTTACCCAATACCCACTTGGTCATGCACGGTTCTTCCTCGGTCCCCGAAGATCTCCTCGAATTAATCAACCAATTCGGTGGCGCTATCCCCGAAACCTACGGTGTTCCCGTGGAAGAAATCCAAAAAGGCATCAAGAGTGGTGTGCGTAAAATCAATATCGACACCGACTGCCGTTTAGCAATTACCGCCGCAGTTCGTGAAGCACTATTCAGCAACCCAAAAGAGTTTGATCCCCGTTTCTTCCTGAAACCCTCGATCACCTATATGCAGAAAGTTTGTGCCGATCGCTATCAACAATTTGGTACCGCCGGTAACGCCAGCAAAATCAAACAAATGTCCCTCGATGACTACGCAGCCAAATATGCTAAAGGGCAATTAACCCAAGTCAGCAAAAAAGTTGTGGCTGTCTAGTAGCTGAACAATTAAGCGATCGCTTAATGGCACCGATCTAGTAGAATTTTTTGGGGTAGTTAACCATAACTACCCTCTTTTTTATGGGAATCCCTTGAAGGGAAAGAGTTACCAGATAAGAATCGATTTCAGAGAAAAGACTATACTGAAAATAATCAGCAGATCAGCACTTGATTTATAAGAGAAGCAAGATGAGAAAAAAATCGTTGTGGGCGGGATTATTGGTGGGATTTTGGTTTTGTCTGACTTGGATGGCATGGACACCCACAGCAGCCGCCTTTAGCGAAGAACAAAAATTACTACTCCAATCCTGGCGATTAGTCAACCAATCCTATTATGATGACACCTTTAATCATCAAAACTGGTGGCAGGTGCGGGAACAATTCATCAAAAAACCCCTCAACGATCGGACGGCGGCCTACAATGCGATCGAACAGATGTTAGCTACTCTCGATGAACCTTTTACCCGTCTCCTGCGACCGGATCAATACCATAACCTACAAATTAGCACCACGGGGGAATTATCGGGGGTAGGACTGCAAATTAATATCAATCCTGACAATGGTTACTTAGAAGTAGTTGCCCCCCTTGCCGGTTCTCCTGCTGAGGCCGCTGGTTTGACTAGCCACGATCGCATTTTGTTTATTGATGGCATCGATACCACTACTTTAACCCTCGACGCGGCGGCGGCCAAAATGCGCGGCACCCCCGGAACAGAAGTTTCCTTAGTCATTCTTCCCGATCAAAAAAGTCAAACAAAAACCCTATCTTTAACCCGTCAACGCATTTCTTTAAGTCCAGTAGTAGCGGTTTTGGATAAAAATTCTAGTTCCTTGCCGATCGGTTATGTGCGCTTAAATCAATTTAGTGCTAACGCTGCCAAAGAAGTCTCGGAAGCGGTGACGAACCAACAAAAACAAGGAGCCAAGGGTTATATTTTGGATCTAAGAAATAACCCCGGTGGTTTACTGCAAGCGGGCATAGAAATCGCTCGGATGTGGATTAATCAGGGAACGATCGTTTATACGGTTAATCGTGAGGGAATTGCCGATAGTTTTGCCGCTTCTGGCAATGCTTTAACTGACGCGCCTCTAGTCGTTTTAGTCAATCAGGGAACCGCCAGCGCCAGCGAGATTTTAGCTGGAGCATTACAGGACAATCAGCGAGGGGTTTTAGTGGGAGAAAAGACTTTCGGTAAGGGATTAATTCAGTCCTTATTCGAGTTACCCGATGGGGCAGGATTAGCGATTACCGTCGCCAAATATGAAACTCCCGGCCACCATGATATTCATAAGTTAGGAATTATGCCCGATCAAGTGGTGGCACAGGAACCGATCACATATCAGGAAATCGGCACCGAAAAAGATAGTCAATACCAAACGGCGATTCAGTTTTTAAACCAGAACACCGTTTTAGCCAAAGCTTCCTAAGTGGGGTTTTCAGTGATCAGTTACCAGTTATCAGTTATCAGTTATCAGATGCGAGTTTTCAGGATTCTTCGTTACTTGGTATAGTTCGATCGGGGGGCATAAATCGACTAAATCCTTATCTGGCAAGAGACTTAATTGATTAGTTCGTTAGAGAGGGAAAACAATTAACAAAGATCGCATCAATGTCTTTATATATAAGGGTTTTATCCCTTATAGCCCCGTTTATTGCCTAAGACAAACAAAAAGAACCGTTTTCAGTTTACTGTTTACTGTTTACTGTTTACTGATCACTGAAAAAACTTCCCACACCCCACACCCGACGGCATAGGTCGAACAAATTAGCCATTTTTTCCATCAATATCTAATTAAGATGGAAACCTGTTTGATTTTAAGAGAATGCTAACATCGATTAGAATTTTCCCAGTCCGGGCTTTTCCGTCTTCCAACCTTGACTCATCCTTGATCTTACCGCCATGCAGAGATATATTCGATCGCCCCTAGCCCTAACCCTGAGCATCAGCCTCTTAGCTAATTTTTTAACCGCTTGTAATAATGCCCAAATCCCTGCCCCCGGTGATGAGGGACTAAAATTAGGGGCTTTACTGCCCATTACCGGAGATTTAGCCGCCATTGGTCAAAATATGCCCGAAGCAGCTGCCCTAGCGGTGGAGACTATCAATGCCTGTGGTGGAGTCAATGGCAAACCCGTCACCCTCGTGAAAGAAGATGACCAAACCGACCCCGCCGCTGGTGCTTCAGCGATGACGAAACTAGCGGAGGTGGATAAAGTAGCCGGTGTGATCGGTTCCTTTGCCAGTAGCGTCTCAGGAGCAGCCGTCGATGTGGCGGTGAGAAATAAAGTTATGTTAGTCTCTCCGGGTAGCACCAGTCCTGTATTTACTGACAGGGCGAAAAAAGGCGATTTTAAAGGTTTTTGGGCGCGGACGGCTCCCCCGGACACCTACCAAGCTCAAGCTTTAGCGGTCCTAGCTAAGAAAAAGGGTTTTCAAAATGTGGCCACCGTCGTGATCAATAACGATTATGGAGTCGGATTTGAACGGGAATTCGTGAGCGCTTTCGATAAATTAGGCGGCACGATCACTAATAAGCAAAATCCCGTCCGTTATGACCCGAAAGCTGCCACTCTCGATAGTGAAGCGGCGGCTGCCTTCGCTAACCAACCGGATGCTGTAGCGGCAGTCCTTTACGCTGAAACGGGTAGTTTATTACTACAAGCGGCCTATAAACAGGGATTGACCAAAGGAGTTACTGTCCTCCTCACTGATGGGGTTTTTTCGGAAGATTTCACCAAACAGGTGGGGAAAGGAACCGATGGTAAGTCAATTATTGCTGGGGCCCTAGGCACTGTCCCCGGGGCCGACGGTCAAGCTTTAAGCGCTTTTACTACTCTCTGGAAAGAAAAAACTGGCAAGGATGTCACTGCTTTTGTTCCCCATACTTGGGACGCGGCGATTTTATTGATGTTAGCAGCTGAGGCGGCTAAATCTAACACCGGGGAAGGGATTCAAAGCAAGATTCGTGAGGTGGCTAATGGTCCGGGGACGGAAGTAACCGATGCTTGTCAAGCTATGGAAATGATTCGCAAAGGCGAAGATATTAACTATCAGGGGGCCAGTGGCAATGTGGATATCGATGAAAATGGCGATGTGGTCGGTAGTTACGATGTCTGGACTGTTAATGATGACGGCACTCTCAAGGTTATCGATCAGGTGACACCCAATCAGTAATTAGGGTCTGCTGAATAAGTCCCCAGAGGGAATCTAGGAGCCACACAGTTGGCAAAATGGTAATTTCGTCGCTTAGTTTCTGAATTTTATCTGGCGTTCTCGCGTAGCGAGCGCTTTGCGTTCGCTAATAAAAGTGCAAGGGTTTTGAGTCCCTCGGATCGATTTCTCAACGTTTGTTTCTGGCACTTTTTTGGCTAAAAAAGTGCCAGAACCCTTTTCTGGCAAGGCTTTCACTGATATTCAGCAAACCCTAGATAGGGCTTGCTGAATAAATCTAAGACTTTTTCCCTGAAAATTAGGTAATTGACCACCTGAAAATGAGTAAAACCCCACACCCCACACCCCACACCCCACACCCTGCCACCACCGAAAAACTTTTTCAGCAGACCCTAGATATTAGGTGATTTCCTCTAAAGAAATTACCAGAGGATCAATTATCTGCTGTCAGAGCTTGGCATTGTTAAACTCTGCCGAAGGTAAATTTGTTATCGGAAATCACCTTATCTATTCCCCCTTTTGCATGAGGTAAGAGGTAGTTAGGGTTTGCTGAAAAAGTTTGTTGGTGGGGTTAGGAGTCGGTCGTCAGGAGTCAGTAGCCGGTCGTTTCAGATAATGCCAGGTTTTTGAAGGTCTTAATCCTATTTTCGCAGCATGAACATCGGATTTTAACAGGTCAAAAGCCTTATTTTAAAAGGGTTTTACCATTATTCAGCAAGCCCTAGTTAGATATGTATAATAGGGCGTTTCTGGGATTTTTCAAGTTGGCATCCACACCTCGATTCAGCAATGCCTAGTATTTTTTTTGACTGCTATTTTTCAATTTTATTGGTGAGAGTTCCGACCACATCAATACCGAGGGTTTTATGGACACTGGCGAGGAATTGATTGACGATTTCGGGATAGACTTTAATCAGGGTAGCGAGGGATTTCCCATCACCATTATCAACGATATTAACTCGATCGAGGTGTAAGCGTTTAGGAATTTTGATCGCTTCTTCCAGGATAGTTTCTAACTGTTGAATCAAGAAAATTGCCTCTGCTTCGCTGCCGGTGTTTTGCCAAACTTCTGCGAATAATTCGTTAACCAAGGCTTCAGCTTTAGCATTTTCTTCAAAAATTGCCGCTTGTCCTCTAGCACGGAAAGTTTCTGCTTCTTGTTGCGCTTCTGCGGGTAAAACTTCATCTGCTTGGAGACGTAATCTTTCTAATTCTGCTCTGACCTGTTGAAATTTTTCTTCAACTATAGCACGTTTTTCCTTAGCGGCGGCGATAGTTATTTCTTCTTCCGATTTTGCCTGTTGTTCCAATTTTGCCTTTAACTTTCTCAACTCGTTTTCTTGCTCTAAAATGATAATTTGATCGCGGGTTTTAGCTACGGTTGCTTGTTCCTCACATTCCGCGACTATTTGTTCAGCTTCATTGAGGGCATTTGATTCAGCAATTTCAGCATCACGCATGACTAAAGCGATTCTTTCTCGTCCGAGGGAGTTAAGATAATCCACTTCATCGGCAACATTTTGAATTTTGAGAGTATCAATTTCTAAACCAAGTTTTAACAGGTCTTTACTAACGTTACTGGTAATACTTTCGGCAAATTTTAGGCGATCTTCGTTCACTTGTTCGGGGGTCATTGTTGCGACTACACCCCGCAAGTTTCCTTCTAAAGTTTCTTTAGCTACGCGAATAATTTCTTCTCGATCTCGATCTAAAAAACGTTCGATCGCATTGCCGACTATTTCAGGTTTAGAACTAACTTTCACGTTAGCAATTGCCACTATATTCAGGGGAATATTGCCCTTAGAATAGGCATTTTTAATCTCAATTCTGATCGAGGTTGTGGTGACATCCATGCGTTTAACGGTTTCTAAAATTGGAATACGAATCGCCCGACCCCCCGATACCACTCGATAACCTGCATCCTGTCTATCTTTTGATTTGCGCTTCATCCCACTCAGGATGACTACTTCATTGGGTTTGCAAATACACAAAAAAGAATTGATAAACCAAATCGCACCAATACCCAGAAATATCAATAAAGCGATGGGAACACTATTCAATAATAAATTGCCAGCACTGTTGTTATTATTGTTGTCGTATTGATTGGGATTGATTTGGATGAGATAGGAATTATTTTGACTATTCATAGTTAGTTACCCTTTGGTCTAGAAAAAATTACAAATCGCCTCTGATATACTTTTCCGCAATGACTAAAACTTTATTGTCCTGGAAATTGAGGATAAATGCTTGATCCCCGACATTAAATTGTTCTTCCCCTTCCGTTATCGCTACTATATCGATCAGACTATCCCCGACATTAACTCGCACTTTCCCCTTGCTATTTTTATCGAAGGGGATTTGAACAACTCCGATTAACCCGATGAGAGAGTGATAATCGACGATACTATTTACCTGTTGGTTGCAGCGTCTTAACTTGACTAAAATCAGGAGTAGAATGGCCAAACCAATACCTACCCCTAAAGAAATTAAAACGATTGTGAGCAGTTGAGCATTCATAGTTTAGTTATTTACCGTTATGGTTGCCCCCAATCTAATTACCGTTAACTAATTTGAGACTTCGGCCATTTCAATCACGCGATCAGCATTATCTTTGACCAAAAAATTTAAAGGTTTATTGCGACGAACTTTATACTTTAAGCGTCGTGATTCCACCCGCATCAGAATTTGTTCTAAACAATCGTGATCAAAACAAACGTGACGATGACGATCCTTATAACCCGCGGTTGCTCCAGCAACGATGTGCAGTTGGGTATTTTTCTTTAACTGATACCATAAACCCTGGGGTTGATCTCCCAAAGAAGGGTTGGCAGTAGTCACAGCCGGATTACTAGACATATAAAATGGGTCAATCATATTATTGCCCATCGTCTGCTCATAATTGTAATAGTAATGGAGGGGAACATCGGCCGTGGGTAAATTTAAAAGTCCTTCATAAAATTGTCGGGCTGTCTCCAAATCTGTCACCATGATTGTATGAACTTTTGGGGCGCTAGTCAGAAACATCCACATGGCTAAAGCATAAGCGGCCAGGAGCATAACCATAATCCCCTGGGTGGACAGGAGAGTATCAAGGGGTAGGAAAGCGCCGAAGAAAAGATGATTTATCAACACTGATGTGATCCTATTGCCTAAGAATTTCTATCATTCCCTAATTATAATCACGACGCTGAAACTTAAGTGAACAGGGTGGGGAGTTACCGAGTTCCGTACATTTGTATTAAAATGCTCCCTACCCAGTTTAAATACAGTACAATTTACCTCAAATTCTCCCCCTGGGATGAATAAATGATGAGATGATGACATTGCGGACGGAAATATGAGGAGTTAGCGGAGATGAAAGCGTATATTGGAAATAGAGCCATCCCTAGAAAAGTGAGCTACTTTTATGAATTCTTTTGCGCTTCCCGTCTTTCTGCAATCAGGTTTAACCCTACTGGCATTTTTAGTGCTGGTTATCCTGATGGCCTAAATCTTAATCTGTCTGTGACTTCGATCGAGCAGGGGACGATCGATAGCGCAGACTAGATTTTGATAGACAGTTAGCATCTGTTCAGCGATCGCCGACCAACTATATTGATTTAAGACTAAATCCCTGGCATTTTTCCCTCGTTGTTGGCGAATTTCAGGATTAGTCAGGGCAGTTTCCAAAGTATTAGTTAAATCCTCAAGCTGACAAGCTGTCACCCATCCCGCAGCCGCTGCTGCCACCGCAGGATGCAGATCCACCCGGTCGGAGATAACCACGGGAATTCCGGCAGCCATAGCTTCTGCCACTGCGATGCCAAAATTTTCATAGTAGGAAGGTAAAACAAATAAATCGGCCCTAGCGAGGAGGTTATTTTTTATTTCTCCGGTCACAAATCCGGTAATTGTTGTATTTTTGACCAAGATTGACCGCTCGATCTGATTTTTAATGCGATTTTCGTACTCCCGATCCTGGGGATTGCCTCCTGCTAAGACAAAATGAAAATCTAGGCCCTTTGCTAACAACCTTTCTAAACTGGGCAGCAATAAATCTAGACCTTTTTTCGGGTCAAGACGGGACATATAGAGGATGATCGGTTTATTTTGGGGAAGAGCAAAACCGTTTACCGGTAGAGCTTGTGGGTCAAAAAAATCTACCCCTAGGGGGATGACAATATCCTTAGTTTTTATATTGAATCTTTCGGCGATTTGACACTCCTGCTGACTGGTAAAATGAACTGCCGCCGCCGCCGCTAAATTGGGTTTTTCCAGAAAATTGGCATATATTTGTTTAAGTTGCCGTTTTTTTTGCAAATCTGCCGGATCGAGGGTGCCTAGGGGACGGAGAATATAGGGCAGTTGACGGTAACGAGCGATCGAAGCAGATATACTGCTCACTGGGGAGAATAAGGCATGAATATGGGCGATATCGTAATCTTTTGCCCTATTAGCCAACCAAGTAAACAGATCAAGGGAAAATTTATAGCGGCGAAAGGGAGAACAGCGAAAATAATAGATTTGATAGCCATTTTGACTAACAGGGACCCCTAAAGGCACATCTAGGGGTGCTTGTCCCGTGTCACCATTGGAATCGGTGGTAATAATAGTCACCTCTTGGCCTAGTTGCGCCAAGGCCGCTGACAAACCGAGTACCATTTGACTGGGGCCACCATAAACAAGGGAAATCGAAGGAACAATCTGAAGAATTTTCATCGAAAAATTGGGTCAGAAACCCCGTCGTTCTAGGTTGGCTTTACTGTTAAATACTAGCGCATTTGCACGATATATGCTAGAAAGTGCCACTTAGAGCGACTCTAAGACCAGAACAGAGTAAATCTGTTAAGGCAGCTGGGAAACCCCGCAAGAAACCCCAAGAGGATATCAAATTCAGCTAGTTCGGAACAGGGAACGGTTTAAAACGAATATCAAATTTAGATGCACAATAGCTTATACCTCTGATTTACCAGTTATCAGTAAACAGTAAGCAGTTATCAGTGATGAGACGGGGAGTAGGTAGCATTTTCATGGCTCAGTAAATGATAATCGGTCAAGGGTAAAAAGACAGCAAGAAACCGCCATTTAATAAGTAGGTCAGCCCCCCCCTTATTAAGCTATCCATTAGTCAGATCTTTCTTAACAAAAAGAGAAGAAACTTAAAAAAAGGGGAAACGATTGATAGGTATAGTTTTGAAAGAAGGAATCAAGGTGGAGGTAAGCAAAA
>VYLF01000213.1_pt1 | contig 32865 bp, 29 predicted proteins | sample 5114371 | NCBI WGS metagenome assembly VYLF01 (sample SAMN12291773, study PRJNA351875) | freshwater metagenome | isolation source: freshwater lake | place: USA: Michigan, Kent Lake | collected 2013-08-15 | reverse complement strand
TAAATTGCTGTATTGCAAGCATAGTCAGCTTTTAAAGATAAATTATTGTTTTATTGGTCAGCAATAATTGTCTATTTTTTCTTTAATTTTACATGACAAGTTCGGAAGAGCCAAAATATTGCTGTTCTCTGGGAAAAATACGCTCAGGTTTATCTAAGTTACCAAAAAAGTGCTGATCGCTATCGTTTGGGAATCAACTATAATCAATGGTTAACAGATGTCAATTATCGGCAAGCAATTACAGAAAGACTGCAAATTCCTTTTGATGACTCGAAAAAAGAGTTAGTTGCCAATTTTGCTGGTGGTAGTTCCTTTGATGGCTTATCCTATCAACAAGAAGGGCAGAAAATGGATGTTCTTAATCGTTGGCAAACCTTTCGAGAAGATCCCGAATATTATAGTCTTTTTAATAATCCTCAACTGCTGAAATTATCCGAGGAGATTTTTGGTATCATTCCGGGTACTGAGGATTTTATTGCTTCTTTCCAGAAGAACCATTGGAGAAATCTCCCAAATAAATTCCTTTAAAATCCTAGATCGGCTTTGGCAATTTTGGCCGCCGCTAATACTTCCTCATCGGGTAATTCTCGCCAGTCGGTCGCACCTATTTCAGCATAGAATTTTTGATCGTAGGCGCGAGTACGAATTACTACCGGCATAGGGACCGCATGACCTAAAACTAAAGCTTGTTGTTTTGAGTCTAATTTCGCTAAAACTGATCGCAAACTTCCCCCTCCAGAAACTCCAGTAAATATGGCTTCGATGTCCTTTTCATCGTTTAATAAACAGGTGATTCTTGTCCCTACCTGAGACATAACTTCGTTATCAATTCCTGAAGGTCTTTGATCGACAATTAAGAGAGTAACAAAGTATTTTCGCATCTCCCTGGCGATAGTTCCAAAAATAGTTTGATGTACCACAGCAGAATCAAGAAATCGATGAGCTTCTTCAATGGTAATCACTAACTGTTGCGGCCGATCAACGGGGTTTTTAGTTTGTAAAAAATATTCAGCTTTTTTAACATAATTAGCATGAATCCGACGGGTGATCATATTGGTGGCTAACATATAGGAAAGCATATTACTTTGGGAGCCAAATTCAATGACAACGTGCTTACCTGCATCTAAAGCTTGTAAAACCTGATCGATATAATTGTGAGGACAAACACTTCTTAAATATTTCAAACTATCTAGACGCATTAATTTTCTCTGGAGGGACATAATTGATCCCGCATGGCCTTGTTTTTCCGTACAGAAGATTTTAATATCCTCGTTACTCATATTTAATAACTGAGTAATCCAAGATTCTCCATACTCGTTATAGAGAATATTGGCATTATCTAAACTAGCTTCCGAGATGCCTAATTCCCGACCGATTAAACGAATATCCTCGATTTCAATTTGATTATAACTTAAGAATAATTCCTGCGCTCCTCGTACTCCCCGGCGTTTGGTAGAATCGGGATCGAGGGTATAAATTTCCACCTGTCCGGGGAATAATTGACATAATCCTTTCACCGTAGAAACATCCTTCCCTTCTTTCATCGCTTCCCAACCGTATTCCGAGTGCATATCAAACATGAGGTTAACCCCTGCTTGTTTGCGAATAATGCCCGAAATTAGTAATCTGGTTAAAAAGGATTTTCCCGTCCCGGATTTGCCAAAAACACCGTTACTACGTTCCACAAAGCGATCGAGATTAATACATATTGGCACGTCCATGTCAAGGGGTTGACCAATAGCAAAATTCTTTCTGGTGGGATCATCTTCCCAACCGAAAACCATGCGAAAATCCTGCTCACAAGCTTCATAAACTTGGCTAAAATGCGCGGGAATAGTTTTAACTGGCAGTAATTCTAAATCGGCGCTAGTTTGGGGTTGAAAAGAGCCTAAGGAAGTGTCGGAAACTGCCGGGGAATTACCTCCCGTCGGTGTAAACATAAGCATAGGCGATAGTTCAATAGTACCATAAGTACCGCTACCCGCTAAAACATCGCGCATAAAACTATCATCGGGATGGGGAGGATTCGCGATAATCCGGGGACTGGAGTTACCCAGGGAGACATCGGTGAGGAGACAGAAAAAACGCGAGCGAGTGCCTTGCACCACTAAAAATTTACCGACGCGCATATCTTCCACGGAAATATCCGGATAAAGACGGATTTCTAAACCTTCACTCAGGGAACCTTGAATAACCGATCCGAGGGGTTGTTCACTCATGCTAACCTTGATTTGTGGCGATGAATTATGAATTATGAATTATGAATGAGGAAGTGTTTTCAGTGATCAGTAAACAGTGATCACTGAACTTAAAACTCAAAACTGATAACTGATAACTGATAACTGATAACTGATAACTGATAACTGATAACTGATAACTGATAACTGATAACTGATAACTGATAACTGATAACTGATAAAGGGGTTTAAGAAAAAAATCTGGTTTATAAACGAGAAGCAAAACAATAGCCAAGGGCGAAGAGAAGGCCACTAAAAAAGTGGAGATTAACCGCTATAAACTTACAGTTACTGACTAGCTGAGGTTGGTCGTGATTTTGGTTAACGTGGTTGACTAATTGCCAAGCGAAAGGGAGACTAAGGAAGATTAAGAGAGTGAGAGGGGGATAAACTTGCAGCAGGACAAAAACTACCGTTAAAACGTAAACGAGAACCGTCACTGCGGTTAAAACTCTAGAACCTTTTAAAGTACCCAAACGGGCAATAGGTGATTTTTTACCCGCTTTGAGATCATCGGCAACTTGATGGAAATGGGAACAAAAAAGGATGATAGAAGTGGTAATCCCAATAATAATTGAAGCCGCTAGACTAGAGAGAGAAAAAGCACCGACTTGGGAATAGTAGGCAGCGGCAATCGCCAAGGGTCCAAAAGTAAAGAAACAGATAATTTCACCTAATCCTTGATAACCGAGACGGAAGGGCGGACCTTGATAGGTATAGCCCAAAAAACAGCAGAGGGCGATTAATTCTAGGATCATCCAATCGCCTCGCCCATAACTAATAGCAAAAATACCAGCGATGCCTAATAATAGAAAAAGATTACTCAGCCAAAAAATTAAAGATTTATTGCCAGTTAAATTAACAATCGAATGTGCCTTATTGACATCGATCCCGGTATCGGCATCAAAAACATCATTGCTGAGATTTAACCAAGCGAGAATTAAAATAGCTGAGAGGATAAAAGTGGCAAAAATCGGCAGAGAAAATCGACCTGTTTCCTGATAAGCGATCGCTGTTCCCAGAATAATCGGTATAATCGCCACACTGTACATTGGTGGTTTAATGGCTGCTAACCAGAGTTTTTTGGCCGAGGGGGTGGTGACAGTATCGGTGGTCATAGCTGAATAATAATCAGGAAAACTCGAACGCTCTAGGGATAAAAAACGAGCCTTTAAGGTAGAATTATAGCTTTTTGTGCCTTCACTAGAAAGACGACATTTCCTATTTGTGATGATAAACAGAAGTTATTAAAAATGGCAGGGGTGCAGGGGATGCGCCCAAAATTTCCTATAGGGTGTTATTCTCTAGACGATAAGCTGAAAATTCCTATAACTTTCCTAGCCACCGATGAGAGCGATCGCTAAAGATGATATTCTTTATATTCACCATGAGGATGTACCGGTTTATAAAAAAGGCGGTTCAGTGGTGAGAAATAGTTATTTTTGGGCGCTAAAATCGATCGCCTGTGGAGCGCGTCGGGGACAGGATTGGGAGTTCGATGCGGAGGTGTGGGTGGCGCTGGTGCGGATGTTGCTCTGTTTTGCCAATTCTGGCTATTTGGGGGATGGTGAGACAATTTTAGAGTTTACTGTCGATTGTCCTATTCCCGAACCTTTGCGGGGGATATCTACTTACTTATAGCTTCACTGAGATAGTTAGCGGTGGATTCCACCAGGGAAATAGTATTTTCGTATAACATTCGCGTTGGTCCGATAATGCCAACACTACCGACGGGAGTATCTCCCTGTTTATAAAAAGCGGAGATAAGAGTACAAGGGCGCATGGATTCCAGAGGATTTTCGGAACCAATGGTGATTTTGACTTTTTTAGCTGATTTTTCTGGTTCTGGTCTTTGTAAAATCAGGGGTAAAAGGCGATCCTGTTCTGCTTCCAATAGATGCAGCAACATTTGTACTTGTTGCCATTGGGCGAATTCTGGCTGTCGAATGACTTCAGCGACACCATGGACGATAATCTCGGGGGTGGCAGTGGATTGGAGACTAGCGCTGATTTCTTGGCTTAATTGTTGGAGAAAATGGGTATAACGGGCAAATTCTCGCTCGATTTGCTGCCAATCGAGGTTAATTAAATCTGCCAAGCAATAACCTTTTAATTTTTCCCCCAGAAAATTAGAGAGGATTTGTAATTCTTCTGCTAATCCATCCTCCTTGTCCGTTTCCATAGACTCGGGAATCTCTATCATAACCGAGCGTGTTTGTAAACTATCTGTAACAATAATTAACATAATCTGCTTGGCTGAGACGGGGATTAATTGCAGATGACGCAGGGTATTAGTGAGGGTGTGGGGAAGAGTAACGATAGCGATATAACCGCTTAAACCGGCTAAAAGTTGGGTAGCCCGTTGCAGCAGACTTTCGAGACTCCAAGCGGGAGATTTAGCGTTTTGATGCAGATAATAGCCGATTTTTTCGCCGATACGGTCATCGGGAGTCATCAACTCATCGACGTAGAGACGATAACCCCAATCGGAGGGAATGCGTCCGGAGGAAGTGTGGGGTTGATAGAGTAAACCTTCTTTTTCTAGTTTACCGAGAGCATTGCGAATCGTGGCGGAACTAACAGTAAATTTGTACTCCTCGAGCAAAGTTTTCGAGCCAACCGGTTCGGCCGTGGCGATATAATGTTGGATTGTCGCCTTTAAGATATGTTGATAGCGATCGCTGAGATGGTTTCTAGCGGACATAGGGGAATAATCTTAACAAAAGATTTATAACATTTTTTTAGACAGTATAACGCTTAATCAGTTATCAGTAGTCAGTTATCAATGGGGAGAAAGGGGATAGTTTACCCCTCTCTTTTCCCGATGGGGGCCATGAAAATTAGTAACGGGGAATATTAGGATCGACGAGGACGGCATAAGCATCGATGCCGCCGTTAATATTCTTAACATTAGTAAAACCCTGACTTTGTAGCCATTGGCACATTTGCAGGGATCTCATGCCATGGTGACAGATAACGAGGGTTTCCGCTTGGGGGTTGAATTGGCTGGCAATAGTGGGCGACCATTCTTGGTATTGACTCAAGGGTAAAATGGTAAAATTGGCTACAGATGCGATCGCAACTTCCTCTGGTTCGCGCACATCAATAAGTTGTAAATTAGGATCATGATCGGCCAAACGGAGAGCGAGTTCATGGACGCTAATTTCGGGAATGCTCATAGATTTGGTCTTAAGAATCGGTTATCTTTCCTTTAGAGTAGCAAATCGAGGGACCCTGAGCGGTTAGGGACTTGCGTAGGAATAATATCCCAGCCAAGTGGGGGGATTTGGTCAGTGCCAGAGCGGGGGGGTGATATAATAGGGAAACGGCAGGTATTGAAGACATTGATGCTTTTTAGTACGCCGATTAATCGACAAGCTGAATTTCGATGAATATTGAACAAGCCGTTATCGAAAACTTGCGAAAACTTCCTTTAGAAAAACAACAAGAAGTCTTAAACTTCAGCCAATTTCTAACTCAGATAACTTCGCCAAAAATTGAAGAGATGACCTCCCACGAAAAAGCAGAAGATTGGCTAAAATTTCTGGAAAGTCAACCCAAGGATACCCCTGGATTACCCGATGAAGCCTTAGGGCGTGAAACTATCTATGACTAATGGCTAAATATCTATTTGATACTAATATTTTACTGAGGCTGAGTGACCGAATTTCCGCTAATTATGCCCTGGCAAGAGATGCGACCTATATCTTAATAGATCAAGGACATAAATGCTGCTTGACCTCACAAATTATCATTGAGTTTTGGGTAGTTGCCACCCGTCCTACTGAGGTTAATGGGTTAGGCTGGACTCCTGAAAGAACTAAAAATCAAATCAATCAATTTCTGAACAGATTCACCCTTCTCGAAGAAAACCCAGAGATATTTACCCTTTGGTTTCAATTAGTCACTGACTATAACATCAAGGGAAAAAGGACTCACGATATTAGGCTTCTGGCTGTTATGAAAGCTCATAATATCACTCATTTATTAACCTTTAATCCTGATGACTTTGTTCCCCTTCCTAATATCATCATCCTTCAGCAGCAAGACTTACTTAATCCCTAATGGTGAGGAGAATTGCGGAGAACCAAAAAAGCGCATTTGCTCCAGGCTTGATTTCAGTTAAGCTTTGATTAGAGGTTATTGTAGGAGAGAGTTATTGATACCGAATAGATTCACCCAGATGTATTGCGCTGAAGCTATCTTGTCCTCGGTTTTTTATCCTCTGATTAATTTCTAAGTTGTACTGTATTCTCCCCACTTCCCCACTTCCCCACTTCCCCACTCCCCACTTCCCCACTTCCCAGCTTATGATTCCCCTACAATTAACCCTGAAAAATTTTCTCAGTTATCGCGAGGCAGTGCTGGATTTTCGCGGATTACATACTGCCTGTATTTGTGGTGCCAATGGCGCGGGAAAATCCTCTTTACTGGAAGCAATTACTTGGGCAATTTGGGGAGAAAGTCGCGTCTCGATTGGTGATGATGTGATTCATGCGGGCAGCGATTATGCGCGGGTAGATTTCGAGTTTAGTTATGGGGGAGAAATTTATAAAATTATCCGTAGTCGTCACCGGGGAGGGAAAGCTTCTGGTTTAGATTTTCAGGTGATTAATGATCAGAGTTTTCGTCCTTTATCGGGTAAAAGTATTAAAGATACCCAAGCACAGATTAATACTTATCTGAAAATAGACCATAAAACTTTTATTAATTCTGCTTATTTACGGCAGGGACAAGCGGACGAGTTTATGAAACAGCCTCCCAGTGGTCGTAAACAGATTTTAGCAGAATTATTACAACTCGATCGCTATGAAATTTTAGCAAATAAAGCCAAGGATATATCGAAACAATTTGATGGACAGTCCCTCCAGATAGAGCAGCAAGTAGAAACTATCAAACTCCGTCTTCAGGAGAAAAATTCTTATCAGGAACACCTGCAAGAGTTAAGCACACAAATTAACCAAATTAATCAAGAACAAGAGGTAAATAATCGGCGTTTACAGCAACTGCAAGGGGAAGAAAATCAGCGTCAGAATTGGGAAAAACAGCTGCAGTGGCAAAGAGAACAGGAGCGAGCTTTATTAGCGGAAATCGAGAGATTAGACCAGGAAAAAGTTAGTCTAGACAATCAATTAAATCAAATAAGGACTATTCTTCATCGCAAAAATGAGATTATTACCGCACACGAGCGCCTAATGAATTTAGACCAGAAAGAGGCAAGTTTGTCAAGTCAATTGCAAGCTTGGCAACAGGCCCAGTATGATAAACAACAATTAGAACAGAAATTACAGCAAAAAATTAACGAATTTACCCTTCCCATCCAACAAACGAGCGCTCGTTTAGAAGAATTGGGAAGACAGGAACAAGAAACTCAAAAAATTATCGAGCAAGCGGGGGATATTCAAGCAGGATTAGAGAAATTAAATTATCATCGTCAACGTCTTCAGGAATTGGATAGATTAGCTTTAAAATATGCTCCTTTAAATAGCCGAAAAGCTGATTTAAATATGCAGTTGGAACGGGAAAAAGCTAAGATCAATGCTCGTTGGGAACAACTGCAAAGAAATCGGCAACAATTAGAGACAGAAATCGCTCGTATTCCTCTACTAAGAGAGGAAGCTCTCAATTTAGCCAAACGAATTAAGGAACTAGATAAAAAACAAACCTATTGTGAACGAGTTGAAGAAAAGGAAACTCTTAAACAAGTGGATAAAAAAAGTTTATTGGAGCAACAGAAAAGATATGAAGAACAACTTTTAGAGTTAACTGATAAATTGGAAAAATTAAATATTCCCGATTCGGTTTGTCCTCTGTGTGAACAGAATTTAGACAGTCATCACCGTCATCAGGTAATCAGGAAAACCCATCAACATCAAGAACAAATTCAAGAGCAAATCTGGTCCCTACAGGAACAGATGGCAGACTGCGATCGAGATTTAAAACGTTTAGGGGAGGAATTAGCCCAAATTAAACAAGAATTGCCAGCAAGATCGAATCTACAACAAAAATATGTGCAGTTGGAAGTCAAGTTAGAAACTATTGAAGAAAAGGAAATAGAACTAGAGAAAACCGAGGAGATACTTGTCGAGTTAGAAGCACTTTTAAGCAGTGGCAATTATGCCCTAGAATTACAGCAAGAATTACAAATTGTCAATCAAGAAATCGCCTTTTTAAACTATGATGAACAAAGTCATGCTTTAGTCAGAGGAGAAGAAAAAAGATGGCGTTGGGCAGAAATTCAAGAATCAGAACTTAAGCAAGCAAACCGTCGTTTAGCTAATATCAAGGCCGAGAAACCTAATTTAATTAATCAATTAGCTAGACTAGAACAAGAGAAGCAAAAACTAGGTCAAAACTCCCCACTTAAACAGGAAGTTGAACGCTTAGAAAAGTTTCTTAAAAACTTAAATTATGATCGCAGTGAACATCAGAATATTCAAAATCTGATCCGACAATTACAGGGGGTAAGATTACAGTATCAAGACTGGCAACAAGCAGAAAAAAATTATCCGGAAATAGCCGCTAAAATCGCTGACATTGAGCAAAGATTACAGCTGCGAAATCAGGATCGCCAGAAGCTGAATCAGGAGTTAGCAAATATTAGTCAAAAGATTGGTACTTTGACTGACTATCGCCAAGAAATAGCCGCATTATCGACTAATATTCAACAGCGAAGACAGATAATTGATGGATTGCTCTCCCAAAAAGGTCGGGTTGAGGAGAAATTACATCAACTGGAAACTTTAGGTAAACAACTGACAGAAAAAGAGGGCGATTTAGCTAAAGTTAAAAAACAATATACAGTTTATAAAGAGTTAGCCATAGCTTTCGGTAAAAATGGTTTACAAACTCTGATGATTGAGAATGTTTTACCTGAGTTAGAAGCCCAAACTAATCATATCTTAGCTCGCTTAACTGGTAATCAATTTCATGTGCAGTTTTTAACCCAAAAAAGCGGTAAAGGTACGAAGAAACAGCGACAAAAGTTAATCGATACGTTAGATATTATTATTGGCGATACCAGGGGTTCTCGTCCCTACGAAACCTATTCAGGAGGGGAAGCTTTTCGGATTAATTTCTCGATTCGATTAGCTTTAGCGAGATTATTGGCACAAAGAGCCGGAACAGCCCTACAAATGCTCATTGTTGACGAAGGATTCGGAACTCAGGATGCGGAAGGATGCGATCGCTTAATTGCGGCAATTAACGCTATATCCGCCGATTTTGCCTGTATTTTGACTGTCACCCATATGCCCCAATTTAAAGAAGCTTTTCAACATCGCATCGAAGTCCGCAAAACCGAACAGGGTTCTCAATTAATGTTATTATCCTAGGAAAAATATTGATATAAAGATGGAAAAGATTACGATCACAGTCAAACTATTTGCTATTTATCAAGAAGTCTATCAAACTTCACAATTAAACCTCGAATTTCCTGCCCACACTTCCGTTACAGAAGTGTTACACTATATTATAGCCCCCTATCCTCAATTAGAAAGATGGCGCGATGTTACTCGTTTTGGAGTCAATCTTCAGTTTGTTTCGGGAGAGAAAATCCTCAAAAATGGCGATGAGATAGTTTTGATTCCCCCCGTTAGTGGTGGCTAAATGGGGTTTGCTGAAAAAGTACGGGCGAAGCATTCGGATAGAAAATCTACGGTTTCACCGATAGGTTATTGTCCGAATGCTTCGCCCCTACAGGACGCGGGCTGATGAAGACGCAAGGTTTTGAAGCACGATTCTCTCAAAATCTTGCACCTGTTTCGCGAGAAAAGCCACAAAACCCTTACCTTGCCTACATTTCACATTTATTCAGCAAGCCCTAAATGGAGATAGGGAAAATCACAAAAACTGTCACCTTTTTTACTTTTTCCCTGATATCCCGTGTCTAACTGGCAAATTCCCCCATCGGTGTCTCTTCCCCAAGAGTTTTTAAAAATAGTCCAAGACTACACCCCAGAGTCGGATGGCAGCGTCGTGGCACAAATATTATGGCATCGCGGTGTCCGGGATATGGCGACTCTGGGGACGTTTCTGGATGAGAAAGCTTATCAGTCAAAAACTCCCTTTGATTTTGGGCAAGAAATGAACTTCGCCGTCAAAAGACTGGAAAAAGCCCTAAATAAAGCCGAAAAAGTGACTATTTGGGGTGATTTCGATGCCGATGGTGTCACCGCTACCAGTGTCCTCTGGGAAGGATTGGGACAGTTTTTCCCACCCTATCAACAGTTAGATTATTACATACCCGATCGCCAAAAAGAATCCCACGGCCTCAATTGTCCCGGTATCGAGAAACTAGCGCATCAAGGAACCAGTTTAATCGTCACCTGTGACACGGGAAGCACGAATATCGCCGAAATTGACTATGCAAACAGTCTAGGCATCGATATTATCATCACCGATCATCATACCCTACCCGACGAGCGCCCCGAGGTGATTGCCCTGATTAATCCCCGCTACTTTGTGGAAACCCATCCTTTCTATCATCTTTCTGGGGTTGCCGTTGCTTATAAATTAGTGGAAGCGATGTATTTAACCCTGGCAGATATTCCCAGAAAACCCCTAGAAAATTTACTCGATTTAGTTGCGATTGGTTTAATTGCCGATTTAGTCAAATTGACGGGAGAATGTCGTTATTTAGCCCAAAAAGGTATTAAAAAACTGCAAAATACTCAGCGTTTGGGAGTTAAAAAATTACTCGATTTATGTAACAAAACCGGAGATAGACCGATGGATATATCCTTCGGTATTGGACCGCGCATTAATGCCGTCAGTCGCATTTATGGCGATGCCAGATTTTGTGTGGAATTACTTACCAGTGAAGATGAAAAACGTTGTCAAGAATTAGCTGAACAAGCGGAATTGGCCAATATTCGTCGCCAAGAAATCCAACGGGATATTATTAAACAAGTTCAGAAAAAACTAGAAAGAATTGATCTTTCTACCACTAATGTAATTATTTTAGATGATCCCCAATGGATGGCGGGAATTTTAGGATTAGTTGCGGGACAAATTGCCCAAGAATACCAGCGACCGACAATTTTATTAAGTACCAGTGAACCACCTTTTGCTAAGGGTTCCGCTAGGTCAATTCGCGAGATCGATCTTTATCAATTAGTATCCTCTCAATCCCATCTTTTACATCGTTTTGGTGGTCATCCTTTGGCCGCAGGTTTAAGTTTAACTATAGAAAATTTACCCCTATTTATTGAGGGGATTAATCAACAGTTGCGACGCACAGGAATTGATTTAACTTCCCTTTCTTCCGAGATAGAAGTGGCTGCGGTGGTGACGGTTTCCCAATTGGGAAAAAGTCTATTTAGAGAATTAAAATTACTGGAACCATGCGGGATGGGTAATCCGACACCGAAGCTATTAATTCAAAATTGTTATTTTCACAATCTTTGGCATAAAAATCTTGAGGATTTCAAAGGCAGAAAAATCGCTTATCCCCGGACAACTTTTGAGATCTGGGATAGTTCAATCGAGCAGGGTTTCCCCGGTATGTGGTGGGGTCATCACAAAGACGAAATTGCTGCCGATACCCGTTATGATGCCGTAGTCGAATTAGATTTTAATACCTACAAAAATCGCTATGAAGTGCGCTTAATTGCCTTGCATCCCTATCAACAAGAATCCCTAACCTATAGCAATAAAAAAGATTTTTTAATCGACAATCGCCATCGAGAAATTAATCGAGAAGTTAGCCAATTAAATCCCCTTTTTCTCTGGGAATGTCCCCGGGATTGGACAAAACTTTCCCGGGAATATCAACAGGCAATTTTACGGGATAAAAAGTTAGTTCTTGCCTATGCTAGTCCTTTGAAAAAATCCGCTCACACCACATGGATAAACCTTGTCGGGATCGGGAAATATTTAGCTAGAACTAAAACCAGTATTTCCCGTCAACAATTACAAAACCGCTTAAACCTCAGCTATCATACCCTAGAATTAGGATTAATTTCCCTAGCAGAAAATGGCTTTAAAGTCAAGAAAAATCAAGAAAATTTATCCTTTGAATTAGTCAATCATGAGGCAAAAATTAATAAGATTGAGCAATTTCTAGAAGCGGTAGCTCTAGAGAACTTTCTCCAGCAATACTTTGCTACTGTTCCCCTAGAAATTCTGCAAACAATTCTTAATCATGAAGACTCGATCGATTTCTAATTAGGGTTTGCGGCAAAAAGTTTGTTGGTGAGGTGTGGGAATTATGAATTATGAATTATGAATTATGAAGTGGGGAAATGGGGAAATGGGGAAATGGGGAAATGGGGAAGTGGAGCATTTGGCTGAAATTTCCCTAAACCCCTAAACCCCTAAACCCCTAAATCCCTATCACCCTATCACCCTATCTCCTGACTCCTGACTCCTGATTACTGGTCACTGATTACTCCTTGACCGAAGAATTTCGGGGGTTTTGCCAGGGTATAAACTTCCGTATTTTGTGCGATTGCTTGACGAATATAGAGAGGAGTTTGTAACATTCCTAGTAAACTCATGCCATCAATTAAACGTAATCCTCCCGTAGTTGTATCGCTGATTAATTCATCTACCACGTCCGGATCGGGACGAGTATTTAAAGGATGATTAGCACAGAGAGTAAAACCCCAAGGGGAACCATAACTAGGAGTGGGAGCGCAATAGGAATGAACGTAGGGAAAAACTGCTTTTAAAGTATTCACCAAACGCGCATGATACATCACCGAAGGAGGAGAAACCGGGCCAGATTGGACAACAACAATGCCATTTTCTGCCAAAACTCTTTGTAGTTTTTCAAAGTATTCTTTCGTGAATAGGGGGAAAGAAGGTCCCTCTTCGATGGGATCAACCAGATCGGAGATAATAATATCCCATTGATCGTTAGTGGTGTCTAAAACTTCTAAAGCATCAGCGACAACTAACTGAAAACGAGGATCATCAAAAGTACCTTGGTGCATTTCGGGAAGATGTTCCTTACAAGCTGCCACCACATCCCCATCGATATCAATCATCATCACTTTTTCGATTGTTTTCCAACGCAATAACTCCCGCGTTGTCGCACCTTCACCACCTCCCAGAATTAAAGCAGTTTTTGGTTCTTGGTGGGCAATCATTGCCGGTTGCACTAATGCTTCATGATAAATAAATTCATCCCCCGTACAAGATTGCCATTTGCCATCCAGTACCAAGGCTTTTCCATAGGCCCCCGATTCAACAATATACATCTCCTGAAAAGCGGTTTTTTTGTAGGCTAAAATCCGCGAAACCCCATGACTATAGATGTCCCAGGGGGTAATATATTCGTTAACCCATAGATCCGCTTTTAGTTCACTTCCTGCCATAACTAATCCTCCTTGGGGTGAAAAAGGCACGATCTCTTATTATACAACAATTGACAAATTTCGATCGATAACCTGGAATTATCTCCAGCTAATCCCCAGGCTGCCGATAATCGATCGCTGAAAAACGGTAAGCTAGAAAAGATTAAGTAAGTAGTTATAATTAAATTGAAGATAGATTTTGCCTCTGATCCCCCCTGCCCCCCTTGATAAGGGGGGTGCCGATAGGCGGGGGGATCCCCCCTTAATCCCCCCTTGACAAGGGGGGCAGCTGATAATTTTTAACGCCTACCTACTTAGCTTCAAGTAAACTTCTAGCCACTAACCTATGACTAAAAACGAGACTACCGAGAAAAAGATTTTTCTCCTAGATTTTGAGAAACCCCTCTACGAATTAGAATCCCGCATCGAACAGATTAAAGAATTAGCCCAAGAAAATAGCGTAGATGTCTCGGAACAAATTACTCAACTAGACGAACGAGCTAATCAATTACGTCGTGAAATTTTTAGCAATCTCACCCCTTCCCAAAGGCTACAATTAGCCCGTCATCCCCGGCGCCCCAGTACCCTAGACTATATTCAAGCAATCACCGATGAATGGTTCGAGTTACACGGGGATCGCGGTGGTTACGACGATCCCGCTCTTGTGGGGGGTGTTGCCCGTTTTAACGGTCGTCCCGTGGTGATTATCGGGCATCAAAAAGGCCGGGATACTAAGGATAATGTGGCTAGAAATTTCGGCATGGCTGCCCCCGGGGGTTATCGTAAAGCCATGCGTTTAATGGAACACGCCCATCAGTTTAATCAGCCAATTTTAACCTTTATTGACACCCCCGGCGCCTGGGCGGGGGTGGAAGCGGAAAAATTAGGTCAAGGGGAAGCGATCGCCTATAACCTCCGGGAAATGTTCCGTTTAGATGTGCCGATCATTTGTACTGTTATTGGCGAAGGTGGTTCGGGCGGTGCTTTGGGCATCGGGGTCGGCGATCGCCTGTTAATGTTAGAGCATTCTGTCTATACCGTGGCGACTCCCGAAGCTTGTGCCGCCATTCTCTGGAAAGATGCCAAAAAATCCGATAAAGCAGCAGTTGCCCTCAAAATTACCTCAAAAGATTTAAAAGAGTTAAATATTATCGATCAGATCATTCCTGAACCCTCCAGAGGGGCCCATGCTGATCCGATTAAAGCGGCAGCCAATTTAAAAGCCGCTATTAGTGAAAATTTAGAGGCTTTATCTTTATTAACACCCCAACAACGGCGCGAATCTCGTTATCAAAAATTCCGCAATTTAGGCGTATTTTTAGAAGCTACAGCTTAATCAGTGATCAGTGATCAGATGTGAGTTTTCAGTGATTAGTTTGTTTTGTAGATTTGGAAGATTTCAGCTTCAGTTTAAGGGTTGCACCGACAAAGCTATAATATTGATGGCAGGTTCAAAGACACACCAGATGAAACGAGACGAGGTGCTGGCAATTCTAGAGGCACACCGAGAACAGTTACAAAAACTAGGGGTGAAATCTTTGTCTTTATTTGGTTCAGTGGCAAGGGATGAAGCTGATGCCGATAGTGATGTAGATTTGTTAGTAGAATTCGATCGACAAGGTGGTTTTTTTCAACTTCTGCAAGTACAGTATTATTTAGAAGATATTCTGGGATGCTCTGTGGATTTAGGAACTCAGGATGCCTTAAGAGAAAATTTACGAGAACCTGTGCTTGAGGATCTGATCAATGCCTTCTAGAGATTGGCGACTTCGCCTTCAAGACATTTTAGAATCTATCAGTGAAATTGAACAGCGAACAAAGGCAATGACGTTTGAGGAATTTGCCAAGAATCAAACAAATATCAAAGCGGTTCTCTATGATTTTATTATTATCGGAGAAGCAACTAGAAATGTACCGAAGGAAATTCAGTCTCGCTATCCTCTTATTCCTTGGCGTTTAATGGCAGGAATGAGAAATGTTGCAACTCACGAATATTTTCAAGTTAATTTAAGTAGAATTTGGGCAACAATTCGAGAAGATTTGCCGACCTTAGTACCACAACTACAAGAAGTATTGTCAAGGGAAAAAAACCAGAATAGTTGCGGGGCATTTGTCATATTTAGGGCTTGCTGAATGATGGTAAAACCCTTTGAAAATAAGACTTTTGACCTGTTAAAATCCGATGTTATACTAAATCCAGTTATTAAAGACGGATTATCTATTACCCCTATTGCCTCTCCTCATAAGTAGCCTATACTAAACGGATTTAGTATTAGTCCGATTATTTCCGAGTTATTAGTAGTAAATTAATCCTACCAATTAAAAGGTCCCAAAGCCCGATCGTTGTAATCGCCACCCTCGGCAATAAAATGAATGACCATCGATTTACGGGTTAGCAGGGTATTATTAATCTTCCCACCACCATGAATTAACATTCCGTGCCAGAGAAGAATCTCTCCTTTTTTAGCAGTAAATGATTGACAGTCATAATTCTGAGCGCGCTGGTTAACATAATCTTGGTATTGGGGAATTTGAGCGGCAGTAATATTTTTAAGATTGACGGCGGGATAGTCTGGAAAAAAGTCAGTTACTTTGATATTTTTATGAGATTTAGGATAAAAAATTAGCGGGCCAGCATCTGCGGAAATATCTTCCAAGGCAATCCAAACACCAACTAAATGATTAGCAGGATGAACATAAAAAACTGCCATATCCTCGTGCAGTCCTTGCTCTGTACCGTGCAGGAAGTTGATGGAATATCTCGGTTCGCAGGATTTGCCAATAATTAAATTAACTAAATCTCTCAGATTTTGATTGTCAAAAATTGCTTGAGCGGCGGGGGAAATCTCATGAAAGCCATGGAGTCGCCAAATAGAATTGACTAAGGCTTTTCTTTGCTCGATATCTAGGGCTAAAACTTGCTCGTGACTTAAACTCGCCGGTAGATTTTCTGCTTGAATGCCTTCAATTCTTAATCCAGGGATAGCCGATTCTAGGAAAAATAAATCGGCTAATTCTGCTACTAAATTATCGATCGCCGTTGCGGGAATTAAATCTTTGACAATACAATAACCCAATTCTCGCCAATGGTCAAGGAGTTGATATTCTCGTTCGGAAATTCGCCGTTGTTGACGAGCTTTTTGCAGGGATTTTTCGGCTCGCGATCGATCTAACCAGGGTAATTCGGCAGTAGAATTGAAAGACCAGGGAAAATTTTTTAAGATATCGGCAATTTTAAGAATCATGGTGAGTCCATCTTTTCCGAGCTACTTTCGGACTATTCTAATCTATGAGTGTTCGGTCTAGTCTGTCAACAGATATAAATTATCTGAAAAAACCCCCTAGTATGAGTTAGGAGGTTACAGGGAAAAAATTAATCAGGGTTGATGGGATTAACTGGCGCTAACTTCAGCAGGATAAACGCTAACTTGACGGCGACTTTTATCCTTGTATTCAAATTTGACCACACCATCAATTAAAGCGAATAAAGTATCATCGCCACCACGACCAACATTTTTACCTGGGTGAACTTTAGTACCCCGTTGACGGATGAGAATATTTCCCGCTTTTACCACTTGACCACCGTAGCGCTTAACGCCTAGTCTCTGGGAACGAGAATCGCGTCCGTTGCGGGTACTACCCGTACCTTTCTTATGAGCCATAATTTCTCTCCAAATGCTTTTTTGATTTTAAAAGTTATTCTTCTTCATCGCTACTATCTTCTACAACTTCAGCGACGGAGGTAGCAGCAGTGGCGACTAGGGTTTTACCGTTATAATTGATTGAATCAATCATAAAACGGGTAATTTCTTGACGATGACCGCGCTTTTTACGGGTTTTCTTTTTCGGGCGCATTTTATAGACAATAACTTTTTTGCCCCGACGATGTTGCATGACAGTCCCTGCCACGGTGGCCCCTTCGATAAAGGGCTGACCGATGCTAATATCATCCTCATCATGGATTAATAGCACTTTGTCGATGGTATGGGTACTTTGTTCATCGACGGGAAGAAGTTCGATATCGTAATAGCGACCGGGTTCTACCCGAATCTGTTTGCCACCAGTCTCAATAATTGCGTAACTCATGAATTTTCTGCGCTCGTTTTGCCGTACAGGTAGCTGAAAAAAATTCCAGCTTTTGTGCTAATGTCTTCACCTGATCCGAGCAGGAATTGACACAATTTACTATTATCTAATATCTAGGGGGCAATTGTCAAGCTTTTAGCCCACCGATTCGCTATATACTAAAAATAATCTTACGAAAAACTCAATTAAACCGTTATGGAACAGTGGGAAAGCAGAGGACACCTGTTAACCGAACAAATTAACCCAAACAGCCTAAATTTAGACCAATTAAACCCGCTCGAATTGGTGGCTCTCTTCAATCGCGAGGATGCCCAAACCCTAAAAGCGATCGCCATGGCCCAGCAAGAATTGGCCCTAGCGATCTCCCTGACCAGTCAAGCTCTGGCTAAAGGTGGTAGACTCTTTTACATTGGGGCGGGAACCAGTGGCCGGCTGGGGGTTTTGGACGCGGCCGAATGTCCTCCCACCTTCTGCACGCCCCCGGAATTGGTACAGGGAATTATCGCCGGTGGAGCGGCGGCGCTGGTGCGTAGTTCCGAAGATTTGGAGGATAAAGCGGAAGATGGGGCGGCGATTATTTCCCAGCGAGAAATTCACGAATTAGACGTGGTAGTGGGGATTACCGCCGGGGGGACAACCCCCTACGTTCATGGGGCTTTACAGGCGGCAAAACAGCGGGGTGCGACGACGATTGCCATTAGTTGTGTCCCCGCCGAACAAGTGGAGATCGCGGTGGATGTGGATATCCGGTTATTGACTGGACCGGAACTTTTGGCCGGCTCCACACGGCTGAAAGCGGGAACGGTGACGAAAATGGCTTTAAATATTCTTTCCACAGGGACAATGGTCATGTTAGGCAAGGTTTACGGCAACCAGATGGTCGATGTGGCAGTTACTAATCATAAACTCCATGACCGCGCCCTGCGAATTATCTGTAACCTTACCGATGTTAGTCGCGAGGAAGCGGCTATTTTACTGGAAAAAAGTGGCCGCCGGGTTAAACTGGCTTTGTTAATGCAGAAAACGGGACTTTCGGCGGCCGCAGGACAAGAATTGTTACAAAAGCATCGGGGTCAATTACGGGCCGCCCTGCAAGCTTATAATCAAATTGATTGATAAAAACCTATTGATTTTGACTTTCCTATGGTTAATATTTCTTCGGAAATTGCTGCGATTGCTGTTATTTTCCTCGTCGCTGGTGCTATCTTGACTTGGAGTTTTTATCGGGCTAAACCCTACGGCCAACTGGGAATTTTAGCTTGGTTACAATCCTTGGTACTCATAGCTCCTTGGTTAATTTTTTTCGGGCTATTTGCGGCGGGAATTTATCTCAATCTAGCGGTAATTCTCTTTTTACTGGTTGCTTCCACCATTATCTATATTTATTTGGGCAGCCGTTTACGCTTACTGAAAACCAATCAGATAATTGAACCGAAAGTTAACCCGGCAGTTAGCCAGTCCGTTACTCCTCTAGAAACCACGGCAGCGGTGACAGTAATTGTACCGGATGTGATGCCAATTCCCGAAGAGGATTTAAAAGTTATTCAGAGTATTTTTGGGATAGATACTTTTTTTGCCACCGAAACTATCTCTTTTCAGGAAGGGGCAATTTTTAAAGGCAATTTACGGGGAGAACCGGATATCGTTCACTCGCGCTTAACCCAGAAATTAAGTGTTCATTTTGGCGACAAATATCGTTTATTTCTGGTGGAAGGAACCGAGGAAAAACCTGTGGTAATTATCCTTCCCAAAACTAATGATCCTAGTCCTGCCACTCTTGCTCAAAAAAATCTCTCTTTAGTTTTGTTAGTAGCCACTATTGTCACCAGCTTAGAAGCGGCGGGAATTTTATTGGGTTTTGATTTGTTTAGTAATTGGCAGAGATATCGAGAAGCAATTCCCCTGAGTTTGGGTTTATGGTCGGTATTAATTGCCCACGAAATCGGTCATCTAATTATCGCTAAACGCCATAATGTTCGTCTCAGTTTACCCTATTTTCTTCCCACTTGGCAGATTGGTTCTTTTGGGGCGATTACTCGTTTTGAATCTTTATTACCTAACCGCAGTGTTCTATTTGATATAGCTTTCGCTGGTCCTGCTTTGGGCGGTTTGGTTTCTTTAATCTTATTAATTGTTGGACTGACTTTATCTAATTCTGCCAGCCTTTTTCAAATCCCTAGTACCTTTTTCCAAAGTTCAATTTTAGTGAGTTTTTTAGCGCGGATAGTTTTGGGCGACGAGTTACAAAATGCTGTTATCTCCGTGCATCCTTTAACTGTTATCGGTTGGTTAGGATTGGTGATTACCGCCCTTAATTTACTGCCTGCTGGACAGTTAGATGGTGGCAGAATTGTTCAGGCTATTTATGGTCGCAAAATTGCCCGCCGCACCACTGTGGCCACTTTGGTCATTTTGGGCATTATTTCCTTAGTTAATCCCAGTAATCCGATTCCTCTCTATTGGACAATTTTAGTCGCTTTTTTACAAAGAGAGTTGGAAAGACCGAGTTTAAACGAGTTAACCGAACCCGATGACACCCGCGCCGGTTGGGGTTTATTACTACTCTTTTTAATGTTGGCGACTCTGATTCCTTTAAGCCCTAGTTTAGCGGGACGGTTAGGCATCGGTGGCTAAATACTTCCCCGAAATTCTTGCCATTGATTGCCGTCAAAAAAAAGCTTGACAAAAACTCAAGTCTTGACTTATAATTTTCTTATAATGGGAATCCGTGTCCGCCTATAGACCCCTGATTTTTCCGTAAAATATAGCCTCCAGCATTTACCCCTGAAGATTTGACTTTTGGAGTTGCTCAAAATGTCTAACGAAACTGTCACTTATTCCCTAGAAGCTGTCCTGACAAGGATTGAGGGGAAAATCGACTCTCTGGAAAAACGTATTGACGAGAAAATCGACTCTCTGGAAAAACGTATTGACGAGAAAATCGACTCTCTGGAAAAACGTATTGATGAGAAAATCGACTCTCTGGAAAACCGTATTGACGAGAGATTTGACAAGGTAGAAGACCGGTTAACTAAAGTAGAAATAGGACAGGCCGAACTCAAGGGAGATATTAAAGCTTTAGACGAAAAAATCAATGGATTAACTGCAAGGGTTGCCTATCAGGAATTCACCAATCGAGGGATTCTGATAGCATTGGTGGTCGCTATTTTAGGAGGTGCCGCTAAACTTTTTGGTTTTTTCCCTAATCCTTAGAAGTTGCCGGTAGCCGTACCTAGTAGATAGGCTCTTCCCCAAAATTTTTCGCTCATTACCCCGATCATCCGTTAGAATAGATTCAGAATTCAAGGATAAAATCTCATCTATGAATCCCGTTGTTTTGGTGCATGGTTTTCTAGCCACTACGGCTGTTTTTAAACCGATGAGCGAGTATTTAAACTATCATGGTTGGCAGGTGCATAGTTTTAATCTAATTCCCAATCATGGTTACGAAAAGTTAGAAGTTTTAGCCGGTCAGGTGGACAATTATATCGAGAAAAACTTTGCTAAAGAGCAGAAAGTAGATCTGATTGGGTTTAGTATGGGAGGATTAATTACCCGCTACTACCTGCAAAGATTGGGAGGAGTGGAAAGAGTGCAACGTTACCTAAATATTTCTGCTCCGAATCGAGGCACGTTAACCGCGTATAGTTTACCCTTAGATGGGATTAGACAAATGCAGCCCGGGAGTCAATTTCTAGAGGATTTAAATCAAGATTGTCAACAAATTTTAAATAAAATTAAAACCACAATTATCTGGACTCCCTACGATTTAATGATATTTCCTGCCCATAGTTCCCGTTTATCGGTGGGTAAAGAAATTTCGATTCCCGTATTGCTCCATGCTTGGATGGTCAAAGATAGCAAAGTTTTAACAACAATTAAAGATACTTTATTAGAATAGAAATACTGGTTGTCTCCAATACCCGAACAAGGTTAAAATATCACCAACAAAAAAGTTAATTATCATCAAAAAAGCTTGACTTATGGTTATAATTGTGCTAATTCAAAAATGAAACGCATCAGCGGCGGACTTCGGGATTTGTATCATTAGAAGATTATTAAACCTCTAGGTTTACTCACTTAAATTAGCAGTTTCTAGCCATTTTTTACCCATTTCAATGGGAATACCGAGGGGAGGACAGAGGACTTTAATTAATTCAATTCCTCCCGTGATTAAAAAAATGCTTCTTAATCGAGAATTTTTCTTGATTTCTGCGTCAACTTGTGCGACAAAAGTTTGTTTTTCAATTTCGGTATTAGTGGGATAAGTTTGGGTAAGTTGGCTGATAAGTTGTTGGATTTCTTGGGCGGCTTCAGCTAAATTTTGGGGTGTGGCGTAATTATGTTGAACTGCTTTTTGATCTCCTTGCACCGTATCGGCAAAGTTAGCAATATTTGCTCCACGAAGGTCATATTTAGGAGGATAGAAAATCTCCGGTTTCACCGATAGGTTATTGCCCGAATGCTTCGCCCCTACAGGACGCGGGCCGATGAAGACGCAAGGTTTTGAAGCACGATTCTCTCAAAATCTTGCACCTGTTTCGCAAGAAAAGCCACAAAACCCCTATCTTGCCTACATTTCACATTTATTCAGCAAGCCCTAATTATAGCATCCATAATGGCAAAACTGACACCATTTCTCTGAATGAAAGCGATACGTCGAATTCAAGTCCCCCTTTTCAAGGGGGATTTAGGGGGATCAAAATAAGGATTGAGCGGCTTTAATCCGAATACTTGGGTTCTTGTCTGTGAATAGTCTTTTGGCAAGAGTTCTGATAATTAAATCGAGGGATTCTGTACTCAATTTCATATCAGTTTACTGCATAACGAGAGCCAATTTTACCGAGGGCATCAACAGCACTGAAACGAACGCTATCATCTTCATCGGAACAAACATTTACTAGATAAGGAATAACATCTTCTAGTCCAATTTCACCTAAAGCAATTGTGGCTGTGACACGAACTTTTACTTCCGTATCTTGTAGGGATTGAATGAGATAGGATATTGCTTTTTCACTACCAATTTTTCCGATAGATTCCGCCGTGATTATCCGAATATCGGGATTAGTATCAGATAAGCAGGAAGCTAGATAAGGAATTGCGGATTCATTGCCAATTTCTCCTAAAGCTCGAATCAGATTTAGGCGAACATTAAGATCATTTTCTCCTATTAAATGGGATACTAATGTGTCGGCAAGGCTGCTATTGCCAATTTTGCCCAAAGCTTCGGCAGCTTTAGCGCGGATCTGGGGGAGAGAATCGTTGAGTTTATTCAATAAAGTATTGATGGCGATTTGGGTGTTATTAAGTTGCTGAACCATGTTATTTTTTCTCTGGGTTATTGTTATTAGGTTGCTGGGGATAATTCTGTTGGCTTCCTTGCACATTATGAGCTAAATTGCTAATGATAGCTCCTCTTAAATCATAGGTAATAGATGAGGTTTCAGAGGTTGGGGATTGAGTGGAGTAAGAAATAGATTCAGGGAGGGGGTGATAGTATTTAAGTTTGTTTTGAATTGTGTCTAGTGCTTTTCTAGCTTGAGAGAGAGTATCGCCATTATTTAATGTGACAAAATCAGGATTTTTCAGGCATTTGATAAGTTCAGTCATCGCCGCTTCTGTGCCAATATTACCCAAAGCCTCGGCTGCCTTCCTACGAACAAACTCATCAGAGTCTTCTAAAGCCTTGAGTAACCCCGGAATAGCTGTTTCCGAGCCAATTTTACCCAAAGCGAAGGCTGCGTACCAACGAACATCCTCATCAGAGTGTTCCAAAGCCTCGAGTAACCCCGCAATGGCTGTTTCTGAGCCAATTTTACCCAAAGCTAAGGCTGCGTTCCCACGAACACCCTCATCAGAGTGTTCTAAAGCCTTGAGTAACCCCGCAATGGCTGTTTCTGTCTCAATCTCAGTCAAGGCCTCGAGTGCGTTATCAGAGTGTTCTAAAGCCTTGAGTAACTCCGCAATGGCTGTTTCCGAGCCAATCTTAGCCAAAGCGAAGGCTGCGTTCCCACGAACAGACTCATCAGAATCTTTTAAAGCCTTGAGTAACCCCGCAATGGCTGTTTCTGAGCCAATATTACCCAAAGCGAAGGCTGCGTCCCTACGAACATACTCATCAGAGTCTTCTAAAGCCTCGAGTAACCCCATAATCGCTGTTTCCGAGCCAATTTTACCCAAAGCTAAGGCTGCGCGCCTACGAACATCGCTATTAGAGTCTTCTAAAGCCTTGAGTAACTCCGCAATGGCTGTTTCTGGGCTAATATTACCTAAAACGGAGGCTGCGTTCCAACGAACACCCCAATCAGAGTCTTTCAAAGCTTGACTTAACTCATTAACAACTTCATTAGACTTTGTTAATCCCAATAACTCCACCTTAAACCGTTTTGGTACATCCAACCCAAGCACTAACCCCACTGTCTGCTTTTGAAACTTAAAGTTGACTTCTCCTGCGAACCTCGCTCCTAATGTTAAATCAATCTCTAACCCTAATTTAACCACCCGTTTTGCTTGGTTTTCATCATCCAATAACCCCAACAGCAACGCCACAGGTTCAGTCCATTCGAGATAATTCAAATAGTCCCACTGTAACTGCTCATCCCTGAGATGGGGTAACTTTTTCTTTAATTCCTCAGCCGTGTAATACTCTTGAATCAGTTGATGGCGAAAAGCAATTTTATCATTACCTTCTAGGTGAATTAGATGATATTTCAATAAATCCTTTAACCACTGCTTACTGTAATATTCTGGGAATCCTTTATTTTTGATAAATTTGCTTAATTCTTCCTCTGCTTCTGTTCGGGAAATAGCCACCTGAATCTCGGTTTTTGACTCCCCTTGGGTCATTTTCCAAGCTAACACTTGCAGCAATTCTCGCCACCAATCCCGGGATTCTTGGTAAGTAGGAACATCTGCTTTTAATTTGTGGTGATAAACTGTTTCGGTAAAATGTCGAAAAACTAAGCCTAAATTAGCAGGAATTTGGCTTTTCTCATTAAAAACTTCACATAACATCCACAAAAGCAGGGGGGTTTCTCCCAATTCCTTGAGACGATTTCCCAACTGTTTAAGCATTTCTTCGCCTTTTTCAGGCAAATAGGTCTTGACAAAATCCCGCATCTGTGCTTCGCTCAGGGGGAGCATTTCCAGCTTTTTTTCAATATCTAAGTCGTCGCTGCCTAAATCCCTTGTGGTGAAAATCATAGAAATTTCTGCATACTGCTGGCGAAAGTTTTTTAATTTCTGTCGCGCAGCTTCCGAGGGCAATTCATTGATACCATCAAATAATAATAATGGTCTAAAATTCTGATTTTCTAACAGCCAACTTTCTAGGGTATTACTATCAATAATTAATTTATGGCGTTTCAGGAATTGTAAAATTAAATCAAGAATTGAGGTTTCATACAAGCGTAATTTGATGAGAATGGGAATTTGAATGATTTTAGCTTGATTTTGTTGATTTAGGCGCAAGCTTTGCGCCCCTACAGATTCTTCTAATAATAATCTGGCTAAAGCGGTCGATTTTCCTGAACCGGGACGACCTTTTAAAAGAACGTGATTAGCCGCATAGTTGCGTAAACCATCTAAAACAGTGAATCTTTCGGGTTTTTCTGGTCTTTCTGCTCTTTCTTGTGGGTTTTGTGGTTCTTTTTCAATCGTCTGCACCTGCAAATCTCTTAGCAAAGGTGCAGTTTTCGACGGGCGTGTTTTTCCCTCTACGTCCGTGAGGGTGTAAAATGTCTCCCACTGGGCGTACTTTTCCGAGTCCGAGATTGATTTGAGATAGGGAGTCCAGCCAATCATTGATGCTGTCTGTTAGTTCGAGAAGGAACCCGGATTAACGCTTTTAATACCTTCAATTATAAGCAATATAGTGGGACTAGCTCTGAAAAATTGGCAACGGAATCGATTGGCTGCCAGATTCTCTCGTTAGAAATGTCCACAACCCCCCGCCATTAGGTGTAGGATGTGTTACGCGCTTTGCTAACACATAAAAAACTTTTTCTGTTGGTGCGTTACGGCAATATTTAGGGTCTGCTGAAAAAGTACGGGCGAAGCATTCGGATAGAAAATCTCTGGTTTCAGCGATAGGTTATTGTCCGAATGCTTCGCCCCTACAGGATGCAATTGCCGATAAGGTTATCTTATTTTTGTTTTCCTAATTGTTGGGCCTTATAAAAAGTTTCTAAACTGTGACTATCCCCGACAAAACGCCAGTGCCAGGGTTCATAATTAATACCCTGGAGATTATTTTCAGGGAAAGATAACTCGAAACTATACTGGGCAGCGTTATTTTGCAACCAACGAAAAGCGGCAGTATTAGCAAAACTGCTACTTAAATTTGTGGCGGGAGCGTGACCATCGCCAATATCGATCGCATAACCGGTATGATGTTCGCTGTAACCCGGAGGTGCGCTCACTTCTGCTCGTTTGCGGGTTTGCTGATTGCGTTGTTTTTTAACTTCAAAAAAGAGCTTTTCTTGGGTTGCTTTCGATCGAAATGCGGAAATCGGCATTAAAATCACCCCCGACCTCCTCGCGTCACTCTGCATCTGGATAAAAGCCTTGGCTGCTGCCTTCCTTAAACGCATAGCACCATCCCCAGTAATGGGGGCTAATTCCGTCTCCGGGGCCTCTTGATAGGGTAAATGACCTAGAATGTTCTCAATGGGGCTAGGAGTGGCTTTAATGGGGGGGGAGGGGTTAATAACCGGTTTTTTTACGGAAGCAGGGGGACGATTCAAGACTGCTATGGCAATTAGGCCGGTTCCCACCAGAGCGAGTAAACCGCTTGCGATCGCTATTAGACCATTAGGATTAGTAGTTTTTCTGTACTGGTTGTCCCGCAAAGCTTCGGGAATATCATCGATCGGTTTCACGGTTTACTTACCCTCCTGCACGATAATTACATTATTCCCCGGCCACTCCATCTTGACGAGCAGCGTGTTGAACGGCGGCGGCCACAGCCGTAACTACACGACTATCAAAAACCGAGGGAATAATATTCTCTCGATTGAGATTAGCAGGAGTGATCAAAGAAGCGATCGCTTTGGCCGCTTCCAGATACATATTATCGGTGATTGCCCTAGCGCGACAGTCCAGGGCCCCGCGAAATAATCCGGGGAAAGCGAGAACGTTATTAATCTGATTGGGATAATCACTGCGTCCGGTAGCCACCACGGCCACCAAATCATTGATTAATTCCGGTTGAATTTCGGGAATCGGATTAGCCATGGCAAACACGATCGCATCTTTAGCCATTCCCTTGACCATTTCGGGAGTCAATACCCCCGGTGCGCTCACCCCCAAGAAGACATCAGCGCCTTTGAGAGCATCCCCTAGCTTACCAGTGGCGGCCACGGCCCAAGCTTGTTTTTCTGGGGTTAAATCGTCCCGTTGTTGGGAGAGGATGCCAAGGGAATCACAGAGGGTTATATCTGTAGCTCCTGCGGTTTTAAAGAGAGTAGCGATGGCGATTCCCGCTGCACCTGCACCATTAATGACGATTTTGACTGTATCAAGCGATTTTTTGACAAATTTGAGGGCATTAATCAGGGCAGCCAGGGAAACGATCGCTGTACCGTGTTGATCATCGTGGAAAACGGGAATATTTAATTCCGCTCGCAGACGTTTCTCGATTTCAAAACAGCGTGGAGCGCCGATATCCTCTAGGTTAATACCCCCAAAAACCGGAGCGATTCTTTTGACGGTTGCGATGATTTCTTCGGGGTCTTGGGTGGCTAAACAGATGGGAAAAGCGTCAATTCCGGCGAATTCCTTGAATAACATTGCTTTCCCTTCCATTACTGGTAGGGCAGCCTCTGGCCCGAGATTTCCTAATCCTAATACCGCGCTACCATCGGTAACTACAGCGACGGTGTTGCCCTTGATGGTCAATGAGTACACTTGTTCGGGATCGTGGGCGATAGCGGTGCAGATGCGACCAACTCCGGGGGTGTAGGCCATGGCCAGGTCATCTTGGGAGGTGAGGGGAATACGACTCTCAATGGAGATTTTACCCCGACGATGGAGATCGAAAGTGCGATCGGAAACTTTCAGGAGTTTAACATCCGGTAGAGCTTTAACCGCGGCGATAATCTGTTCCGCTTGGTCGGTACTAGCGGCATCAACCATCACCTCGCGGGTGCTAATCTTTAAATTGCGTTCGATCAGAGAAATTTGCCCTAAATTACCCCCGACATCGGCGATCGCATTGAGGACAGAAGCGAAGGTTCCCGCTTGATTGGGGATTTCTATCTTGAGACTTAAACTATAGCTAGGATTGGGCGTTAAATGAACCATGCTGAAGGCTTCCAATACTGATAAATATTGATTATCTTCTATCTGTGAAGGACTTTGGTATCTAATCGCGCAGTTTCTTTAGCTATTAGGGTTTCTCTGGGCCTAACACCAGGGGAGCGGGGTGTGGGGTGTGGGGTGTGGGGTGTGGGGAGAAGGTAGGAAGGCTGCATCTCACATTTGCAAAAATACCGACAATCAGCAATTATCAGTCACTCTCAAATGCGTACAAAAGTATTAACAACTACCTGTAAGCAGCCCACCGAAAAACTAATGCGCTCCGGGGTTTGGGGGCGGCGCCACGCCCCCAACGGGGGGTTTGGGTAGGGTTGATTCATGAATCAACCCTACTATGAATCAACCCTACTATCCCTACTAAGCTAAACGGCGCTTAACCTGCATGATCCAATAGCTATAACCCTTTTGGAGTCTATATCGGTGATCCGAAGTAAAAGCCGTTTAGCTTATGAATCAACCCTAGGGGTTTGGGGGGTAGAACCCCCCAAAAGCTTGGATTGAGCGATAAAATCGGAAGTAAAGCCCAATTTTAAAAGAGAGTTTTCCCTTAAAAATCCCAACTTAGTAGATTGACAAAAATGAGATGCACCCTAAATATTCCACATTTGTTGATAAGCAGTTTCTAAATCTCTGGTAAATTGTCTGGCATTCCAGAGGGGAGATGTATGACGAGATTGACGTAGTTGATAACGAATTTCTTCCCTTAAATTTTTATCTAATCCTAACTTAATTCCCCACTGCACATATTCTTCATCACTCCAAGCTATACCCTGACTAATGCCGGCATTTTTCATAAAAGTATAGCTATTGCGGGCTGCAAATTGTTCACCAACCCTAGTGACTAAAGGAATCCCCATCCAGAGGGTTTCTAGGGTTGTGGTAGCACCATTATAGGGATAGGTATCGAGAACTATATCAGCAATTACTAGATTAGCGCGATGGGTTTCCTCATGCAAATCATTGGGCAAAAATCTTAATCTATCTTGACTAATTCCCAATTCTTCGGCACTTTTGAGAAATAATTCTCGAATGGTTTCTTTGTCGGCAAAACCTTTGATTAAAAGATAGCTATTAGGAACCTGTTGGAGAATCTGCAATTGCAGACAAATCATGTTTAAGGTACGTTTTAATCCCGATTGCACGGTCAGATAAATAATAGCATCATCGGGAATATTTAAATCAGTTCTTCTCCTGGTGGGAACACCCACTTCAAAACCATCCACGGATAAATAAGAGTTAGGAAGTCGGATGATTTTTTCTGAATAAATTTCTTCAGCATTTTCGGGTAAAACGTAGTTATCGGCAATAAAATAATCAATCGCAGGGATTCCCGACGCATCTAATCCTAACCAAGTTACCTGTATCGGTGCTGGTTTTAAGGCCATTACTAGATAAGTTGTATTATTGGTTAAGCTATCAAGATCCACTAAAATATCTAATTTGTCTTGACGAATTTGGGCAGTTATTTGTTCAATTTTTGCTGGCAATTTATAGCTATAATCTGAGTTATTTTTAAACCATTTTTCAGTAATTTCGTCTGCTCCTTGGTTGACAAAATAGGTGTAAATTTCAAATTTATCTCGATTATGATAGTGAAATAACCAGCGACTTAACCAACCCACAGAATGGCGACGGAGAGTATAGGCAATATAACCAATTTTTATTTTTCTTGCTGGAGATTTTGGAGAAGAAACAGGAGCAATATAGTTATAGCGGGTTCTTACATCTGCTTGAAAAATTTCCGCTAGTTTACTTTGTAAATAGCGATTAATTTTCGGATTATCTTGATAGTAGGGAAGACAGCTAGTAACGCCTAAAATAGAGTCGATAATAAAGGGACGTGCATTAAATTGTTCGGCATTAATTTGTCGCTCGATTAGTTGTGTTAATTCATCGATAAATTTAGGTAAATTTCCCCAGTCTCCCTTAGCTTGTAAAATACCAATCACTAGAGAAATTCCGAACAGCTTTTCAGTATTTGTTTGGCAATTTTTATAAAAATTATCGGCGATTTCTAGAGCTTTTTTATAGTCAAAAGTGGTGGTTTTATAAAGATTAAACAAACTATTTTGTAAGTATAAATCCTCTGGTAGAAAGCGCAAACAAAGTTCTACTAAATTAATGGCAAATACACTTTGTTTTTGTTGATAACCATAATTGACAATTGCTGAGATAACTTTGGCCGCAATTATTTCTGGATTATTGATATGTAAGGCTGCTAATTCTAAAAAGTGGATGGTATTAGTGCAGGGGTAGATTAAAACTTTTTCCGTCACTCGCAGCAGTAAATCAAGATTAATTGCTGCTGTAGCTGTATTCTCTAACAGTTCAAATACACACCAATCATTGCACTTTTCCATAGCAAAATTTTGGAATTGTATTTCTAATTCCATCAGATGCAGGAGATTATTTAAAAAACTAGGATTAAGATTTTGTAGCTGCCATCGAATTAGATAACTTGTCTCTAGTCTTTGGGAATTTTCTTGTCTGGTTGCCTCTGCATCTAAGATTTGAGTTAAAGTTTCTATCCACCCCGATAATTCTGATTCAGCTGCTTGACTCAACACCAGTAACCAAGTAGCTTGTGCGTCTTCTTCTCTATCTTGTAAAAGATAGGCTAATCCTAGATAAAAATAATCCTCAATTACAGGAGAATTGTTTTCAGTTAATTGTTCATAAAACTGCAATACCAGTTGATAATTGTTGTCGTTTAAGTGTGTTTGTATGTCTTGATGCCATTGCATAGTTTTTATCCGCTAAGATTGACAATAAATATTCCACATTTGCCGATAAGCAGTTTCTAAATCTCTGGTAAATTGTCTGGCATTCCAGAGGGGAGATGTATGACGAGACTTTCGGAGTTTCCAACGGACTTCTTCTCTTAAATTTCTATCCAATCCTAACTTAATTCCCCACTGCACATATTCCTCATCACTCCAAGATATACCCTCAGTTATTCCCGCATTCATCATTAAAGTATAACCGTTGCGTGATGACCATTGTTGCCCCACTTTAACCACGAGAGGAATTCCCATCCAGAGGGTTTCTAAGGTGGTTGTACCACCATTAAAGGGATAGGTGTCCAAAACCACATCAGCGATGGCTAAATTTGCCCTGTAGGTTTCCGTTTTATAGAGAGGAAGCATCTTAATTCGATTAGTTTCTACCCCAACTTCTGCGGCAATTTGACAGAATAAATCCCAGAGAGAATTATCATCAGCAACTCCTTGAATCAGGAAATAACTATTAGGTACGGATTTGATGATTTGCATTTGTAAGCGAATCATCGCAGGATTACGCTTAATTGCCGTTTGAGAACTTAGGTAAATAACCGCATCATTATTAATACCTAAATCTTCTCTTCGCAGGGTAGGAACGGCTATTTCAAAACCATCCACAGCGACAAAAGCATCAGGTAAACGCCAGATTTTTTCTTGATAATATTCTTGGGCATTTTCTGGTAGTACATAAGGATCCGCTAAAAGATAATCTACTGCGGGTAAACCGGAACCATCAAAACCTAACCAGTTAACTTGAATAGGAGCAGGTTTTAAGGCAATAACTTTGGCAACGATTGCCCCAGTACCACTATCTAAATCCACAAGAATATCGATGTTATCTTCTTTAATTTTGCGATAGGTTACTAAGGAATCAGCAGTAGCATGATAGATTTTATCTGCGGGATTAGAAAACCATTGTTTAGTTATTTCATCCACAGGTTGACTCACCATATAAAGGTGAATATCAAACTGCTCACGATTGTGATAATTAATAGTCCAACGACTCAATAAACCGACGGGATGACGTTTTAAGGTTTGGGCAATGTAACCAATTTTCAGTTTTTTATTGGCATTATCTTCTCTAGGTTTGTCAAAACTTTCCTCTTGAAAACCCAGCATTTCTTTGTAAGTTTTTTGAAAAAAACTGCCAATCTGACTTAAAAGCGGTCGATTCTCTTTCGGGTTATCTTCATAGTAGGAAATCGGGTTCATAACTGTTAGTAAAGCTCCCCGAACTAAGGGATGTATATCTTGGGGCTTTTTTTCTATAAATTCTTTAATTAATTGTTTATACTCTTGACAAATACTAGGAATGTCATTCCATTTTGAGGCGCGTAAAGAACCATTAAAGAGAAGAGATTGACTAAACATTTTTAAATCAATTGTTTGACTTTTCTCTTTCAACTTATTGACTAAATTGATGGCTTTTTCATAGTTAGGTAAAGAGATATAAAACCAAAATAAATTAACTTCTAAGTACAAACTTTCGGGATAAAGGGGAAGAAAAGCTTCCGCTAAGTCAACGGAATAAATAGGTTGATATTTCTCAAAAGCAAAGCGTCCAGCAACAGTGATGACGTGATTAAGTAATTCTGGAGAATTGTCAAGATAGGGTAAACTTAAGCGAACTAATTCTATGGTATATTTATGAGCGTAAGGTATGACGGCAATTACTACCCGTTCCAATAATTGAGAGTTAACTGAACCCTGAGTAATTAATTCTAGTATTTGCCATTCTTGCAGTTGTTGAGGATGAAATCTATTTAATTTCATTTCAACGAGAGTTAAATGCAGTAAATTATCGATATAACTGGGATTAATTTCCTGTAGATGTTTACGAATTAACCAACTGGTTTCTAGATTTTCTAACTCTAATTGTCGATTAGCTTCGGCTGCTAAAATATTGCTTAATTCTAGCATCCATGAATCAGTTTCCTGTTCTTCTCCTTGAGTGAAAACAAATAACCAAGTAGCTTGTGCTTCTTCTTCTTTTGCCTGCAAAAGATAGGATAATCCTAAATACCAATAATAACTAATTTCTAGGGGTTTTCTTTCTATCAGTTCTTCGTAAAACTGACTAACAATATCGTATTGATTGTTTTCTAAAGCGGTTTTAACTTCATTTTGCCAAGACATGATTTAATT
>VYLF01000200.1_pt1 | contig 33153 bp, 26 predicted proteins | sample 5114371 | NCBI WGS metagenome assembly VYLF01 (sample SAMN12291773, study PRJNA351875) | freshwater metagenome | isolation source: freshwater lake | place: USA: Michigan, Kent Lake | collected 2013-08-15 | reverse complement strand
TTATCATTTTCGTTATTTAGGTCATATATGGTAAATATGACTTATCTTTTTTTGGAGTCTGTGTCTGTATTTTATGCTACATAAGCTTTTCAGCTTGCTTGTCCCCCTGTCAGCAATCCTTGACAAAATAAACCTAGAGGTCGATTTGGGTATATTTGGGTAGAATTTGCCCTCTCAATTGTTAAGCAACAATCGACCAAATAGGTCAAGTTTGTAACTATTCTGATTGACTGCTATCATTTGAAATGCCTACACAGCAAGCGGCTGACAAAATTGGCGAATTGTCAACAGCGTTTGAGCTGCGCTTACCCGGGTAAATAGTGTAATAAAACTTAATAAATTATCCTGATTGATGACTTGACAAGAAAAATTATTACTGTAAAATTGCAGGAAAGAATGTAGTTACTCGAAGGAGTTTCAGTCAAATGATTAATACTCGGTTAAAACCCGTCACTACCGGTCTCATTGGTGCTGTGGGTTTGGGGGTTGCTTTATTAGGGATGCCTGAAATGGCGGAAGCAATCATTATTCCCCGGAATCCTAAATATCTATTCACTCCTCCTAATGGGAATACTTTTTACACAATTGCTGGTCTAGGAACAATTCCACTCAAGGGAAATCCTCTAGGCGGAAGTTTTGGTCAAGCAGATACAGTACTTGAGACATTAGGGAATTGTGATTTGGTGTCCCAATCTTCTTGTGTGGTTGACACTGTTATCAGGAACCTTAGTTTAATGAGTGTCGATCCTGTAAATATAGGCGGTTTCAATTACAGGGTTGATGTGTCACTTAATCCAAATGTAACTCAAGGGATAGGAGTCATGACAATTAATAGTATCGGAACTTGGGATCTATCTTTACCAGTAAGTTCCGTAGCCTCTTTTGTTCCATTAGATGGGGGACAGCCAATAGCCGATGTTCTGGATACAGATACTTTAACGGGAACCGGGACATGGGCTTCTTCCCCACAGGGAACTGCTCCGTCACCTGCCAGTAATAACTTTTGTGCTACTGGTAGAATAGCAGGGAATAACAAACAACACGGATTTGTTCCTATACCTTCTCCTAGTTCTACTTGTAGAGTTCCCGAACCTTCAGCTGTATTAGGCTTAATTGCGGTAGGTTTAAGCTCAATAGTCGGATTTAAAGGCAAAAAAGAGCAAAAATAAGCCTTGGATTGCCTCGGTTGGGGACAGTCTGCTGACTTATCCTCAACAGCTTCTTTTTTACCAAGAAAAAGCCCCCCATTGGGGGCTGAGGAAGAATGTAGTTACTTCTTGGAGTATAGCAAATCATGTCGAGAACTGGCAAATATAGCTCGATTTTTGTTTATTGTTGCGGTAAAAACGCCTAACTGTAGCATTTGGGCAGATTACTTCATAAGTTGCAGTTCAGCTGGCTTGAGCGAGATTTCAGGTCAAACTTAAGCCAAATCTCGCCAATCTATCCCTAAATCTTGTAATTTCCGAGCCATCTTTTCTGCCACTTCTTCAGGGGTGAGAACAAGTTTACCTTCAGGGGTAAAAAAGCGTAATTGGCTGTCATGAATCCCTAAAAATAATTCTAACTGTTGACTCCATAACCAGCCCTGTTCATTCGCTGCAATTTCTTCGTATTTTCCTACCATCAACTGAAAACCCTTAAATTCTAAACTATTGGGATCAAACCAAAAATAGTTAGGAGTCCGGAAAGTTTCCTGATAAATTTCTTTCTTGAGACCTCGATCGGTTTCTGCCGTTGAATCAGACAAAATCTCGATGATGACATGGGGATATTTACCCTCTTCTTCCCACACTACCCAACTTTTACGCGGTTTTCTTGCTACTCCCAAAACCACAAAAAAATCAGGACCCCTAAAATATTCTGATTTACGTTGATTAGGGCTGTAATAAATAGTCAGATTACCAAAAGCATAGAAATCTTGGCGGTCTTTCCATAATAACTCTAGTGATTGGATCAAAAGCATCAATTGACGCAGATGTAACTCTGTTTCCATAGGGGGTTCATCACTCAGTAAATCACTTTTGGGAAAGATAATTTCCTTTAACTCATCTTCAACAATAACCATGACAACCACTCAATTATTTAATCTTCCCTATTTTAGCTCTTCAGTAGAGCGTTCTACGGTTTCTTATCAACCTAACCGTTTAGCAGGATTACGACGCTTTGCTATAGCGATTACCTTTCTCAATATTTTAGGTCATACTGTCCTCGGATTTGAACAATCTTGGGCGCAACCTCTGGTGGCTTTAGCAACAGGTTACAGCGTAGAATTATTATTAGAAAGCGTTGATGCTGGGGTAAATGGCTTTAAACCTAGATATTTAGGAAGTATCGGTCAGTTTGTCGATTTTCTGCTTTCTGCCCATATTACCTCATTAGCGATCGCTATGTTACTCTATGCTAATGAGCGTTTATTTCCGATTATGTTTGCAGTAGCGGTGGCTATCGGATCTAAAGCAATTTTTCGGTTACAAGTGGCGGATAAAACCCGTCATTTTCTCAATCCTTCTAATTTTGGTATTAGCGTTACCTTACTCTTATTTCCCTGGATTGGCATCGCGCCCCCCTATCAGTTTACCGAGAATTTAAGCGGTTGGGCAGATTGGATTTTACCCGTCTTAATTGTTTGTACGGGAACGTTTTTAAATGCCCGTTTTACTCGTAAATTGCCTTTAATTGCCGGATGGTTAGGGGCTTTTATCTTACAAGCAATCCTTAGAAGTGCTATCTTTCAGACAGCGTTAATCCCCGCCCTATTACCCATGACAGGGGTGGCTTTTGTCCTCTTTACCTTCTATATGGTAACGGATCCGGGAACAACACCGATTAACCCCCGTGAGCAGATAATTTTTGGGGCATCTGTAGCCGTTGCTTATGGCATTTTGATGTCCTTTCATCTTGTTTTTGGGATGTTTTTCGGATTGACACTGGTGTGTTGTTTCAGAGGGTTGATATTAGCGGTTGAACCCCTGAAAGCAAAATTACCCCTAGTACAGGCTTCTGGCATTTTATCAACTCCCTAACCAATATATTATGCGGTTTTTGTGGGCAAAGCCCACCCTACAGCTTTTAGCTACAAACTACAAATGAAAAGGGCGTAAGCCTTACGCCCCTACAGTAACATTCTCCTGGTCATTGACTATGAAAGCTTCTCCTCAAATTGCTATTGTTGGCATGGCTTGTCTTTATCCTGATGCCGATTCTCCACAGGAATTATGGGAAAATGTCCTGTCTCAGCGTCGGGCATTTCGTCGCTTTCCCTCAGAGCGATTATCGTTAAGTGACTACTATTCTCCCGATAAAAGCGCCCCCGATGTCATTTATTCGACTCAAGCTGCCGTTATTGAGGGCTATGAATTCGATCGCATTGCTTATAAAGTGGTGGGGAGTACCTTTCGTTCGGCTGATTTAGCCCACTGGTTAGCGTTAGATATTGCGTCTCAGGCGTTGAATGATGCCGGATTTCCCGACGGAAAGGGGTTAAATAAAGAAACAACCGGGGTTTTACTGGGAAATACCCTCACAGGCGAGTTATCGCGGGCTAATACCCTAAGATTGCGTTGGCCCTATGTGCGTCATAGGGTAGAAGAACAATTATTAAAACAAGGATTATCGGACAAAGAACGGCAAATTTTCTTAAATGAATTAGAAAATCGCTTTAAAGAACCCTTTGAACCGATTGGAGAGGAATCTTTAGCGGGAAATCTCGCGAATACGATAGCGGGGAGAATTTGTAATTATTTTGACTTAAAAGGGGGCGGATATATCGTCGATGGGGCTTGTAGTTCCTCTTTACTGGCAGTAGCGAATGGTTGTTCGGCTTTAGTCGCTGAAGATTTAGATATCGCTTTAGTCGGGGGTGTGGATATTAGTATGGACCCTTTTGAGTTGGTGGGTTTTGCCAAAACGGGGGCCTTAGCCTCTGGGGAGATGAAAGTGTATGATCAAGGGTCTAATGGGTTTATTCCGGGGGAAGGATGCGGTTTTTTGGTGTTAATGCGTCATGGGGATGCCCTAGCCCAAAATAAACGGATTTATGCTGTTATTCAGGGTTGGGGGATTTCTTCCGATGGCAAAGGGGGAATTACTCGCCCAGAAGTGGAAGGACAGTTATTGGCTTTAAATCGCGCCTATAAACGGGCTGAATTTACGGGGGATACTATAGCTTATTTTGAAGGCCATGGTACGGGAACGGCGGTGGGTGATGGAACCGAATTAGAAGTCTTATCTCGTATTCATCCAGATACGGTAAATAAAGCCGTTATTGGTTCAATTAAAGCGAATATTGGCCATACTAAGGCGGCGGCAGGGATAGCAGGGTTAATTAAGGCGACTATGGCGGTTCATCGTCAAATTTTACCACCAGTGACGGTATGCGATCGCCCTCAGGCTCGGTTAACCGAAGACAAGGCAAGATTACAGGTATTAAAAGAGGGGCAAATCTGGCCAAATTCCTTACCTTTACGGGCAGGAGTGAGTGCCATGGGTTTTGGGGGCATTAATAGTCATATTATCATAGAGGGATTAAGTCAGATTCGTCGTCACACTTTAACGCCACAGGAACAAAAATTAATCCATTCTCCCCAAGATGCGGAGTTATTCCTATTGAGTGCAAATAGTCAAGAAGACTTACAAGCACAGGTTAATCGGTTATTAAATATTGTTCCTCGCATATCCCAGTCAGAAATGACGGATCTTGCCGTTGAATTAGCGAAAAAGGTAAATCCTCATTTACCCTATCGTCTGGCCATTATTGCATCTTCCCCCGATAGCTTAACCAATCAGCTTGTAGGAGCGCAAGGCTTGCGCTCGTTGATCCCCCCCGGTCAAAATTTAGATAATATCTTTACCAATAACGAAAAACAGATCAATAAAATAGGTTTTCTCTTTCCGGGGCAATCCGCACCAGTTTATCTTCATGGGGGACTCTGGGAAAGACGTTTTCCTGTGATTAAACAATTATATAACAAGGCTCAGTTAGCCAAGGGTAAGGATAACACGGTGACGAATATTGCTCAACCGGCGATCATTACGGCTTGCCTAGGGGGGTTACAACTCTTAGAAAACTTAAATATTAAAGCAGATTTAGCCATAGGACACAGTTTAGGGGAATTATGCGCTTTATTTTGGGCAAATGCCTATGATAAGACTCAATTAATTAATCTAGCTAAAATTCGCGGTCAAGCAATGGCACAACTGGGCCACCCAACAGGTAGAATGGCCAGCATTAACGCCGATGCAGAAACGGTTAAAAGTTTATTAAATGGACGTATCGTTGAGATTGCGGGATTAAATTCACCCTATCAGACAATAATCTCAGGAGAGGCCTTAGGGATTAAAGATGTTGTTGAAAAAGCCCAAAATCAAGGCATTAAAACCGTTTATTTGCCTGTCTCCCACGCTTTCCATTCTCCCCTAGTGGCCCGGGCTGTGCAACCCTTAGAAGATTATTTACAAACTTATCCCTTAAATTCCCTGGAAAAAACGGTTATTTCTACCGTAACGGGCGAAAAATTGCCATTAAATACCGACTGGCGCTCGCTTTTGTTAGAACAAATGACCTCACCGGTGCGCTTCATCGATGCAGTCAAGTCAGCAGAGAAAGAGGTTGATTTATTCATTGAAGTGGGTTCTGGTTCAATATTAAGCCGTTTAGTGGCAGATATAACGGATATTCCCGTAATTTCTCTCGATAGCAGTAGTGAGTCTTTACAAGGGTTATTGAAAACGGTTGCAGTAATGTTTGTTAATGGTGTCAAGGTTAACTATCAAGGGTTATTTGAAGATAGATTTAGTCGTCCCTTTAATTTAGACTATCAACCCCATTTTATTGGCAATCCATGTGAGATCAAGGCAAAGGGCAAAAGTCAACAGGCAAAAGTAGAAAATATTGATCTTTTATTACCTAATCATAGCCAAAACCTCAAACCTAATACCTCAAACCTGAAACCTCAAACCTCAAAAATTGAAGTTATTCGTCAATTGGTGGCACAAAAAACAGAATTACCCCTAGAAACCATTGAAAATCATCATCGCTTGTTGGCGGATCTGCACCTTAATTCTATCAGTGTCAGTCAATTAGTGATCGAAGCAGCGCGTCAGTTAGACTTATCTCCTCCCCATTCACCGACAGATTATGCCAATGCAACTATTCAGGATCTAGCAGCAGCTTTAGAAGAATTAGGCAAAAATAATCCCCCAATTCCTCAAGAATCAATCCCGATGGGTGTTGATAATTGGGTGCGTGCGTTTACGGTTGAATTAATCGAAAAACCGTTAATTAAATCAGATAAAAAGCAAATAAATCGAGAAAAAGCGGGAAATTGGCATATTATCGCCCATGCTGATCATCCTTTATTGCCTAACTTATCTGTTTTACAACCCACCTTAAAGCATGAGCAGGAAAAAGGGATCATTATTTGTTTAAAATCCCATCCTGATGAATCAGAAATCGATTTGCTTTTAAAAGGGGCAAAATTATCTATAAAAGAGAAAAAACCCTTGATTTTGATTCAACAAGGAGGAGGATATGCGTCCTTTGCGAGAACTTTTTATCTAGAAAATCGTCAAATTCCCACCTGTGTGATTGATATTCCTTTTCATCATCCCAATGCAGTTAATATCATTCTCTCAGAAATCACTGCAACCGATAGCTATACAGAAGTTTATTATGATGAAAACGGAAAACGGTTTGTTCGTCAATTAAACTTGTTAGGGTTAGAAAAAGATACCGATAACCCTAAGCAGAAAAAAGCCCTAAAAAGTTCAAATAAAAGCAAAATCAAGGAGCTTCTTTTGGTGACGGGGGGAGGGAGAGGTATTGCCTCAGAATGTGCCTTATCCTTAGCTAAAGAAAATAAAGCTACCTTAGCGATTTTAGGACGTTCTCAACCTGAAGATAACCGAGAATTAGCCGAAAATTTAGCAAGAATGAAGTCTGCAAACATCCAAGTCCATTATTATTCTTGTGATGTCAGTGATGCTGAGTCAGTTCAGCAAACTATCGCCGAAATTAAGACAAATTTAGGAGAAATTACGGGAATTTTACACGGTGCGGGGGTTAATACACCGAAATTAATTCAACATCTCGAACCAGAAGATTTTATAGCAACTTTAGCTCCAAAAGTCAAGGGTTTGCAACATATCTTAACGGGAATTAACCCCGATTCTCTCAACTATTTAATCAGCTTCGGTTCAATTATTGCCGAGACTGGATTGAAAGGAGAAGCAGACTATGGGTTAGCCAATGAATGGTTAGGGAATATTGTAGCGGAATTTAGTCAAAAATACCCTAATTGTCGCTGTTTAAACCTAGAATGGTCGGTTTGGTCTGGTATTGGCATGGGAGAACGTTTAGGAACAGTTGAAAAGCTAAGAAATGAAGGTATTACCCCTATTTCTCCCGATATTGGCATTAAATACTTACATTTACTTTTAAATCAATCCCTAACCACTGCCTCTGTTATCATCGCCGGGCGTTTTGGTGAACCGCCGACTTTAAGCTTAAAACCGCAAGAATTATCTTTTTTACGCTTTTTAGAGACAAAGAAAGTTCATTACACGGGAATTGAACTGATTACTGAAGCAGAATTATCCTTAGACAATGATCCTTATTTACAAGATCATGTTTATCAAGGAGAATACATTTTCCCCGGTGTCCTGGGGTTAGAAGCGATCGCGCAGGTGGCCACTGCATTACTCCCCACCTTAGCAAGGAAGGAGGATCAAACTCTTAACAAGGGGGAAAACCAAGATCCCCCTTCCGTCCCCCTTAACAAGGGGGAAACTGGAGGATTAAGGTTTGAATCGGTTAAATTTAACCGTCCGATCGTGGTTTCTGCCGATAAACCATTAAAGATACAAATTGCTACCTTAATCACCGATTCTGGAAAGGTTAAGGCCGTTATTCGCTGTGCCAATACAGGGTTTAGTATCGATCATTTTGAAGCCATCATCAGCCATTCTCCTGTGGGGGCGCCAGACTGTCGCCCATTGATTCCCCCTGTCCCCCTTAAAGAAGGAAAAAATAACCCTCAAATTAATCCAGATACGGACTTATATGGTCATTTATTGTTCCATAAAGCAAGATTTCAACGAATTAAGGGTTATTCTCATCTCAAAGCAACCGAATGTATTGCAGAAATTAACATTGAGCCAAAAACTGCTTGGTTTAGTCGTTATTTACCTCAATCCCTGATTTTAGGCGATGCAGGGGCAAGAGATGCCGTTATCCATGCTTTACAAGCTTGTGTTCCCCATGCCACTATTTTACCCACTGGCATAGAACGCTTAACGGTATATTCTGTCAATTTAGGCGAAAATCAGTTTGTTTCAGCCAAAGAAAGACTGCATCAAGGAGATACCTTTGTCTATGATCTTGAGGTATTGGATGACGATGGCAATCTCTTAGAAGTGTGGCAAGGATTGGAATTAAAGGTGATTAAACACAGAAATCCTCAAGATCCCTGGATTCCAGCCCTTTTACCCTGTTATTTAGAACGAAAGATCAAGGAGATGATGCCTAATGTCGATTTAACTTTAATTCTCGATCGGGATGCAACGGTAGAAAGACGAGTCAGAAGCGATCGCAGTTTAGGGATGTTAACCTCATCCCCTAGTGTAATTCAGCGTCGGGGGGATGGCAAGCCCGAATTAAGCGATAACGAGACGGTTTCGGTATCTCATGCCGAAGATTTAACCCTTGTGCTTAAGGGTGCGTCAGGATGCGATCTGGAACCGATTATCCCCCGTGATGTGCAGATGTGGCGCGATTTATTGGGGGAAAATTCCTTTAATTTAGCGGAGGTAATTAGTCAAGAGAATCATGAGGATTTTAATATGGCAGCGACTCGCATTTGGTCTGCTAAAGAAAGTATTAAGAAAGCGGGTTTGAGTCTCGATATCCCGTTAACTTTATCGTCTTTCTCTCAACAATTAACCCCTTTATCCCCTATTTTGTGGTTATCTTCAGGAAAGGATTTAATCATCACTTTACCTGTTTCTTTCCGAGAAATCAAGACAGCTTTCATCTTGGCAATATTTGTCCAAACAGTTCCAGAAAAATCGGACTTACTTCAGACAGAACCATTAAAGGTTTTCTGATAAAAATTATCCAGTTTTACCCTTTTTTAAACCACAGGAGAACCAAATCATGACTACAGTTCGACAAATTCCCAACCAAAGAAACCCTATTCAACTGATTTCAAATATCATCCGTTCTTTCGTTTATGCGATGAATGGACGCTGGCATAAATTGGGGATGCAAATCTTTATGATAGTGACTATTGCCCACATCTCAGAACATATTATTCAAGCTTATCAATTGTGGGGTTTAGGATGGCCGAGACCAGAATGTTTAGGGTTATTAGGACTCTGGAAACCTTGGTTAATGCGCTCGGAATGGCTACACTATGGACACGCTCTTTTTATGTTATTAGGGTTAGCTATTTTTCGGCCTTCTTTTCATGGAAAAGCTCGTCTTTGGTGGGATTTGGCATTAGGATTACAATTCTATCATCATTTTGAACACGCTTTACTCTTAGGACAGGCAATTATTGGTCAAAACTTATGGGATTCTCGCGTTCCTATTAGTATTGGACAAATTTGGTTTCCTCGGTTAGAACTGCATCTTTTCTATAACTTAATGGTTCTAATTCCCATGATGATTGCCATGTATTATCATCGTTTTCCACCTATGAATGAGGGGAGATTAGTTTAAATTTCAGCCCAAGTCAAAGAAAGTATTAAGAAAATGGGGGTAAATGAGTATTTACCCTATTCTTCTAGTTAATTGTGCTGAAAAGTTGTCTCTAGTTCTTAAAAATGAATTAATAGTAATACTGGGGACAAAAAGACCCTCTAAGACAGACACATCCTCAATTTGGTTAATCGTTTCAATCAGGGAATTAGGAATCTCCCCAAAACGACTTTGTAAAGCCAAAATGATATGTTTTTGGTTAGTTAATTTAGCTCCTTCTTCGAGAGCCATTTCTTCTATGGTGCTTAAAAAAGGCATGATTGCTCTCCTCCTCGTATTAATTAAGATAAAAGACAGACACATCCTCAATTTGGTTAATCGTTTCAATCAGGGAATTAGGAATCTCCCCAAAACGACTTTGTAAAGCTAAAATAATATACTTTTGGCTAGTTAATTTAGCTCCTTCTTCGAGAGCCATTTCTTCTATGGTACTTAAAAAAGGCATTTTGTTTTCCTCCTCGTATTGACTGAGTTTTGTTTTAAAGTTAAGTTGAAGTTGCGGGGGTAAGGTCATCATTTTATCAATGAATTTCCCTAGATTGATAATCTCAAACTTGGTTAATCCCCTTGGATATAAACCTCTGACTAAGTTCCACTTCCATTGTTCACGCTCCCTGAGATTATTAGTCGTAGCCTTAGTTTTTAGGTGTGCCATGACTATTATAGCCCAAATATTCTCACTTTGTTCTAAGTCTTCCCATTGATAATCCAATAATTTGACCATTAAAAAATCGACTCTCACTTGACTTCCCCCTAACCCATATTGATAAAAATCAGGTCGCCAAGACCTACTTTCATCCCCTAAAATAGCTAAACTAATAACAGGTTTATGGTACAAATCAAAGGCTCGATAATTATAAATAAACATTCGTTGAGGGAATTTTAGATCATATTGACTTTGGACTTCAATATGAATTAAAAGCCAGATTTCCTGATGATCTAATAACCAAACTTTCAATAATTTATCAGCATAGCGTTGCTCAGTTTCCGCAGCTGCCGTAATTTGTTCTAATTCTTTATCAAGGGAAATAGGGGTTTGATTCCAGTCAATTTCTTGATAAATATTGGGATAAAAGAAGTTTAAGAACTCTGCCAAATAAGTGCTAATCGCTTCTTTCCATGTTTTGTCGTAATTAGCTGTCACCTCAGCCATGCCTTTCCCACCTAATTGCTATATAATAAATAATATCCTAATCTTTCAAAAACAATGGACAATTCTAACCCTACTCCTATCCCCTGCGAAAATACTGATACTTCTTCCTTAGGACTTTTTGCTATTGGTGGACTGGGATTAACCCAACTTTGCAGGAAACGCCAATAAACTTAACTTAGGGTGGGTTCTGCTCACCCTATTTCCTTAAGGGATGGCTATAATCGAAACATGACCAAACTTGGTAAACTGATCAAAAAATTTCTCTCGAAACTGCCAGAAGTTCATTAATTATATCAACAATTTTTGTATAATAAAGGTTATTTTAATAGGCGTTGGGTTTCATGCTTCAACCCAACCTACGTTCTGCCAGAAGTTCACTAATTATATCAACAATTCTTGTATAATAAAGGTTATTCTAATAGTGAGTGCTTAAAAATTACCTAATTCTTAAAATGACTAACCTAGAAAATATTAAAACTTGCTTAAAAAAGCAAAATTCCTATTTAAAGAAACAGTACCATATTCAAACACTAGGAATCTTTGGCTCTTATGTTAGGGGAGAAGCAACACCAGACAGCGACCTTGATATATTAGTGGAATTTGAATCAGGATATCACTTTGGTTTATTGACCTTTTGTCGCCTAGAAAACTATCTTAGTGATTTGTTAGGCGTTCAAGTTGATTTAGTCATGAAAGATAGTCTTAAACCGAAAATTGGCGAGCAAATTCTCTCAGAGGTTATTTATTTATGATTGAGCGATATAGTGAAGATTATTTAAGAGATATGGAAGAAGCAATTGGTTTAGCGATTGCATTCACAGAGGGAATGGATTTTGATGATTTTTGTCAAGATAAAAAGACGATTTTTGCCGTTACCAGAGCCATTCAAATTATCGGCGAAGCTGTTAAGAAAATTCCTGAGGATATTAGACAACAATATCCTCAAGTTCCTTGGCAAGATATCGCCAAAATGAGAGATAAAGTAACTCATCAATATTTTTCTGTTAAATTAGACGTGGTTTGGGATACTGTTAAGCAAGATTTACCTTTTCTTCATTCATTAGTGACTAGGATTTTGGCAAATAATACAGACTGGAATACAAAGTCAAAATAAAATAATTAATTGACTTTTTGAGCTACTTCTGCTAAACAATCAAAGTGACGACCATATTTAACAATAATCGTCATCGATCCTCGATAATCAATTAACCCTGTCATTACCGCTTTAACTGCACCAATTTCTTGATTAACAAATCGTTCCCAATTCTCTCTAGTTGCTGAAAAAATCGGTAAAGATTCATCCATTTCTTCAATCAGTTCTAAACTAACAATCTGACCCTGATCATCCCATTCTGAACAAACAGAAACCCCCTGACGATCACTAAACCAAAGAATTACTTTTCCCAATTTAGTGAACTTTTTACCTAAGTTTTCTTGTTCGTTCCATGTCGTTTGATAGGCAGACCACCATTCTTGAGAAAAACGAGTTAACGGCTGATTCATGAGGTATAATCAGAAAATAAAAAACTTGTGTTTAGTTTACCATTATCAGGATAACCTATGATCATCTTAAAATTCCTACTTTATGCCTCTCAGGGTAAGCGCATCTTAACAATCCTTGACAAAATGAACTTTATATGGGTTGCCTACCCAGAGCGCGATCCAGACATATTTGAGTAGAATTTGTCATCGCAGTTGTTAAGCAACAATCGACCAAATAAGAGGACAAGCAGCTGACAAAATTGATCAATTGTCAATAGCGTTCTTTTAAAACCGTTGTTAATCTCGAAAAATCGCTAAATAATCATGATGAAAGCCTACGAATATCATCACATTGTCAGTTTTCAAGAAACCAATTTAGTCGGTAATGTTTATTATGCCAATTATGTGCAATGGCAAGGTCGTTGTCGGGAAATGTTTCTCAAAGATAATGCCCCAGATATTATCACAGAATTATGCCAAGGATTGGCTTTAGTAACGGTTCGAGTATCCTGTGAGTATCTGTCCGAATTATTTGCCTTTGATCATGTTATTATTCGGATGCGTTTAGGAGAGATTAAACAAAACCGAATTACCATGTTATTTGAATATTGGCGAGTGACTGATGAAGGTGAAGAATTAGTAGCAAAAGGGGAACAACAAACAGCCTGTATGCGACGAGAGGATGGTGAAACCAGACCCACTCCAATTCCTGCTCAACTGAAATTAGCTTTAGAAAACTATCACATCCCGATCTAAAAGATAACCCGAGGAATGTGAGATAAAAATAACCGATAAAAAATGACTCTCCTAGACTGGTTATAGACAATTAGTGGTTTAAATGAGCTTAAACCGAAACTTCCGCCGCTTTCATTTATCCCAGTATGAGCCGACTCTTGTTGAGGCGGCTTGCCTAGATGACTACGCTACCCGTAAACCTTTTCAAACATCCTCTAAAAAATATCGGCAGGATCGGCATATTGGAGCTTATTAATAGCCGTGGCTCCGGCGATCAAGGACATGAGCAAGGTTAAGCCAAAGACGAATATTGCTCTAGTAGGGGTCATTTCAATGGGAAGTAAGGTAGATTTTTGGGTAAAATAATACTGAATCATCCCTAATAAAAAGCCAGGAATATAACCCAATACTGCAATAATCAGAGCTTGCTGCAAGACAAGCCACAGAAGATAACGATTGTGATATCCCATTGCTTTTAGAGTTGCATATTCTGCTAAGTATTCTGTAACATTGGTATAAAGAATTTGATAAACAACCACAATCCCGACCACTAATCCTAAAAATACCCCCAAATTAAAAATAAAACCAATAGCTGTACTGGTTGCCCAATAATTTTTTTCAAAGTTAATAAACTCTTGCTTGCTTAATATTTTGACATCTTTCGGTAAATATTTCTTTAACTTTTTGAGTAAGGATTGCTGATCAATATCTGGTTGAAACTTAATTAAGCCAATATCAATGAACCGAGATGAACGATTCTGAAATATTCTTAAAAAGTTAGAGTAGCTCATTAATAAGTTACCATCTGAACCAAAAGATGTCCCTAATTCAAAGAGACCAACCACTTCTATTTTTCGATTATTGCCAGAATTTCCCACCTCGGTAATAATAGTTTTACCCTTCTGGAAATCTTCGGCAATATTTCCAAACTCACTACGAGAATTTTGGTCAAATAAGGTGGTATATTTTAGCTTTAATTTTTGCCAATTTTCTTTGATTCCCACAGCCTTAAATGCTTGATATCTTAAATCAATTCCAATTACAAAAATATTACGCCAATAGTTTTTTGTATCAGGATTTTTCCATTGAGCATAGCCTACATAGATTGGACTGACTAATTCCACTTCATTAAAGGATAAGGTTTGTAATAGTCTTCGCTCACTAAAACTTTCCATAGCAATTAAAGACGTAGAACGAGGACTAATAAGGAAAGCATCACCTTCTAAACTATTATGTAAATGAACAGCACTCTCAAATAAAGCATCTCGAATTCCCAACTGCATAAAAATAATTACAGTCGAAAAAATAATACCAGACAGTGCAACAATTAAACGAGTTTTTTTATGAGCTAATTGTAACCAAGCAGTGGGAATATTCATCTTATGAATGACTTATTTAGTTAGGGTGAATGATAACATTAACTTTTAAGTTAGTTAACCGATTAACTTTAGCACTAGAGAGATGATCTAAGCTAATTTTTACCTCTATGACTCTAGCATCTGTATCGACAACAGGATCGGTTCCTAAAACATCTTGTCGTCCCACTTTCCAACCTATTTCTTCCACATTTCCCTCTAAATCTCCGATTATTTTATCGGTTTTTATTGTTACAGATTGACCTAATTTAACTCGACTAATATCGGTTTCATACACTTCTGCTGTAACATACATTTTTTGGATGTTTCCTAATTCTAAAATTCCTTCATTTTTCACTAATTCTCCGGGGAAAGTATGAATTTTTAAAATTCTTCCTGCATGGGGCGCACGCACATAGGATAATTCTAATTCTGCCTGAGTGCGTTCTACATTAGCCTTAGCTGTCATTACTTCATCTTGAGCAATTTGAAGATCAACAGGACGAATTTCCGTAACTGCACTTAGCATAGCTTGGTTTTCTTGAATTTGTTGTTCTAAAGTATTAAGAGTTCGTTGTAGATTGGCTCTGGCTTCCTGAATTTTTTGTTCTAAGGTAGTCGTAATGCGTTGCAAGTTAGCCGCAGCTTCTTGGAGTCTTTTTTCTGTGGTTGTCGCCTCTAAACAAAATCGCTCTTTTTCCCCTTGAGAAACTGCACCATTACGGTATAAAGATTGATAACGTTGACAATCTGTGAGAGAATTATTCAATTCTGCTTTAATTCTTTCAACGGTAGCTTTTTGTCCTAGTTTTTCCCCTTCAAGTTCCGATTCCAAACTAGAGATCACCGCTTTTTGCCTCATTATTTGTCCCTCTAATTCCGCTTTGCTTTGACGCATACGGGAATCTTGAGCCATAATTTCGCCTTTTTTTGCCCCTTCTCTCACTTTTTCGAGTTTAGATGCTGCTAAATCCAGATTTGCTTGAGCTTGTTTCAGGGCTGCTCGCAAACGGGCATTATTATCTAAAATAGCAATAATTTCGCCTTTTTCAACTTTTTCTCCCTGTTTTACCAGTATTTTATCTACTCTACTTCCTTCCAAAAAGGCAGTGGCTGATATTTGAGTAATTCCACCTTGAGGTTCAAGATAACCAAGGGCAGCAACAGCTTCGGGAGTATCAGGAGAAACCGTCGAGGAAATCGATAACTGGGAAGCTTTCAAGGATGATTCTGGTCTAAAATAGAAGATAATAACGGTTGTTCCCAAGCTAAATCCCATAAAAGCTCCTAAAAGACCCCAAAACCAATATTTTAAAGAATGGGAATTTTGAAGGCGAAAGTTAGCCATTGTTGTTAACAGGGATAAGGATTCATCGGCCTAAAATTGATTAATTCTTAAGATTACAGTGTTTCTGCTCAGGATGAAGCCTAACCTAATTTTATCGACTGGCTCGCCAAAACCACCACTTCGTACCTCACCATTAAGATAACTGCTATAATATCAAATCAATTTTGTTTAAGGTAACATGAGGTCATATCTTAGACCTCCCATCAAGGGTTGTCAACTTTGTCAACTTTGTCAACTTTTTTTAACAATGGCATCTAATTTCTCAGGCGCACCCTTCGAGCATCCTGCTGTCAATTTTGATCACAAATTTTCTCCTAGGCAGGTAAATCGTTTTCCACAACGATTGTTGCTCCTTTCACCCCAAGCGGCAACCTTTAATCAGCGTGGATTCATCTGTGATCCGCAAAGCGGCGGCCTGGCTGTTCAGCCTCAAAAACAGATATATTTGGAAACGATCGGGCAAACTTTTATCTATGGCTATAATGCAGCAATTATGGCTCATTCTCTCGCGGACTTGTTTCCTCTTCTTGAAGGTGTCACCCTCAATCTGAGAGGATTTGCTTATGAAGGGGCGGCGATGGCTTTATCTTTGCTAGATTGTTTAACCCCTTGGCAGAGCGATCGCTTTGAGCATTTTTTAGCAAACGAGGGGAAAAAGCATATTTACATGGCCTATGTAGGTAAAGGATGGCAATTAGCCCGTATTCCCTTTTCTTTGCGCTTTTATCTCCAAAAATTAGAACATTCTGCCCAACATTTTCCAGATTCTCTATTAGGGTGGTTAGCCCTTGACGGCTATGGATTTCATCAAGGATACTTTGCCTGGCCTAAGTATATCCGAGAGAGAAAGTCTCCTCAAGAATTATCGGGTTATGCGCGTCTTGTCTTTGCCCAAGGGTTAGGGCGCAGTCTTTGGTTTGTGAAAGGGGCAAATATTGCCGAAATTGCCGATCAGATCCAAAAATTCGACCCGCTGCTTCAACCCCATTTATGGAGTGGGATCGGCTTGGCTTGCACTTACGCGGGGGGAGTTTCTCCCGAAGAAATTCAACATTTAAAACAGCTTGCTGAACCTTATAGAGCAGAATTAGCCCAGGGAGCAGCTTTTGCCGCAAAAGCACGTTTACTAGCCGAAAACTGCACGGAAAATACCGAAATAGCCTGTCAAATTTTGTGTGGAATGGCTATTACTGAAACAGCCAAGATCACTGATGATACCCTCATCGGCTTAGATTACCACGACCAAATCCCTGCCTATGAACAATGGCGACAAGCCATCCAAAGTCATTTTCGCACCTAATCCCCTCAACTGTCTTAAGCTTAGATTGAATGTAGTTACTTCTTTGAAACCATGAATCGTTTGGAAAAATTCATCCGACGCCATAGCAAGTCTATCTTGGCATTGGGGCTAATTTTAGTCTTATTCTCTGTTTCCCGTCTCCCCGCCCTATCAATGGCCGAAAGAGATGCGATCGCTTCTCGCTTTGCCTTTACTCGTTTTCCCTTACCCGAATTAGAAAATCAACCCTATCAAGTAGAAAGACCGACAAATCCCAGTTTAAGCCGTCATTCGGCCTGGATTTCGGCAGTTGGGGCGGCAGTTGCCCTGGGGGATCTCGATGGAGATGGCTTGGATAATGATCTCTGTCATGTAGAAACCCAAAGCAATCAGGTGATTATCTCCCCTGTTCCAGGTACGGGCAATCGTTATCAGCCCTTCACCCTGAATGTCACCGATTTTGACTATAACGATCAAACCATGGCCCCGATGGGATGTATTCCCAGTGATCTCAATGAAGATGGACTCAGGGATCTATTGGTGTATTATTGGGGACGAACACCGATCGCTTTTATCAAGCAAGATCAAGGTTATCTTCAGCAGCAAATCAGCCAAAAAAGGGAAAAATGGTACACCAATGCGGCAACCTTCTCGGATCTGGATGGGGACGGACACGCAGACTTAATCATTGGCAATTACTTCCAAGATAATGCCGAGATTTTGGATGTCAATTCTCAGAAAATCGAGAAAATGCAAGATTCGATGACCCGTGCTTATAATGGCGGTAAAAATCGAGTTTTCTTGTGGTCCGATGCCTCTACCACTGGAGTGACTTATCAGGAAGTCCAAGATGCTTTTGAGGATAAAATTGCTCATGGTTGGACATTGGCCGTCGGAACAGCCGATTTAGACGGGGATTTATTGCCAGAGATTTATTTTGCCAATGATTTCGGACCCGATCGCCTCTTACATAATCGTTCTACTAGAGGACATCTCCAATTTGCCTTACTGGAAGGGCAAAAAGGGTTAACGACACCCAATTCTAAGGTACTCGGCCATGATGGCTTTAAGGGAATGGGGGTAGATTTCGGGGATATTAACCATGATGGACTCCTAGACATCTATGTGAGTAATATTGCTTCGGAATACGCCCTAGAGGAAAGTCATTTTCTCTTTACCAGTACGGGAGAAACGGAGAAAATGTCCCGAGGAATCGCCCCTTATGTCGATAAAAGCGAACCCTTGGGAGTCTCTCGTAGTGGCTGGAGTTGGGAAACAAAATTCGGCGATTTTGATAATGATGGGGAGTTAGAAGCGTTACAAGCTACAGGATTTCGTAAGGGTGACATCAATCGTTGGCCAGAATTACATGAGTTAGCCATGAGTAATGATCAAGTCCTGAAAATCCCCAATAGTTGGTTTCATTTCCAAGATGGAGACGATTTAAGTGGTCATCAACATAATCCCTTTTTTGTGCGGGGTAAAGATGGACGTTACTATGATTTGGCATCGCAATTAAGCTTAGATGATCCCTCTGTCACCAGAGGAATTGCCACCGCCGATGTGGATGGAGATGGGGATTTAGACTTTGTAGTAGCAAATCAGTGGGAAACCTCTTATTTTTATCGTAATGATAGTCCAAATATCGGTCAATCTCTGGAATTAGAGCTTTTAAACCCTGCGCTCTCCCCTAATCCTTCTTCAGAAAAAGGGAAAATGGGTATCCCCGCAATTGGCGCAGCGGTTAAGGTGTCTCTACCTGATGGCAGTCAGCTAGTGGCGCAGGTAGATGGGGGCAATGGTCATTCTGGTGTGAGAAGTCCAGTGCTACACTTTGGTTTAGGCAAAATTGACCCTAATACCGCTTTACCCGTTGACATTCAATGGCGTAACCACAAGGGAGAAATTAAGCAAACCCAGTTACTATTAACGTCGGGTAAACAGACAATTTTGCTAGAGCAATCGGTTTAAAATCATTCTGTCAAGGGCGTAAGGCTTGCGCCCTTTATCGAAAAAATCGGGTCTAAAACCTCGCCTTAAAAGGCGAAAAGTTTTTGGAGCGGGGTATGGGTCTCCGTTACAAAAACGGCCTCCTGCCCCCTGCCTTCTGCCTTCGTTAACGTTTGTGTTGCATATTCTTTAACCGCTCTCGGAGAAACCTTGAAACCGACTATTCTGCAAATGCACCAATTAGGAATTGTTAAGAAACATTAACTCCGTACGTAAAAATAAGGTAGTTCGATGGATAGGATTATAATGACGGTTGTTCTTCATGAACTCGATCAGAAAAATGTAACTTTAGCGATCTCAACTATTTGGAGTTTAACTAAAATGACAGTTTCGACCCAAAAAAACAACGGATTCACTCATTTTTGTCAAAATCTTGCCATTGGTTTTGTCGGATTAATGAGCTTGGGACTAAGTGCAGAAGTGTCTCTGGCTGATCCTAGTGTCATACTCAACGGTTTTGGCGGACCCGCTGGTTTTGGTGAATTATCCCAGGGACCGAACGATGATCAATCTTCGAGTCAGTTAAACTTGCCCTTTAATATTGACTTTTTTGGCGGTGATTTCAGCACTTTCTTCGTCAACAACAACGGTAATTTAACTTTTGTTAATCCACTGGGTCAATATACTCCCGATCCTTTCCCGATTACCAACCAACCGATGATTGCACCCTACTGGGGTGATGTGGATACCCGCGGTACTGGGGCGGTTTATGTGGCTTCTCCCAATCAAAGTACCGCGGTTGTAACTTGGGATCGAGTAGGCTATTATAACTCTCGGACTAATTTACTCAATACTTTCCAAGTCGTCCTCCGGGATCGACCTGATACGGGACTTGATGGGAATTTCGACATCGAGTTTCGTTACGGACAACTGCAATGGACAACGGGAGATGCCAGTGGTGGCAGCGGTGGTTTAGGTGGAACTCCCGCTCAAGCTGGTTTCGATGCGGGGAATAGAACTAACTTCTTTACTCTCCCCGGTTCGCGCACATCGGAAGTGTTAAACTTAGCCAATACCAGTAACGTTTCCTTTGATACCCCCGGTTTATGGTCTTTCGCTATCCGCAACGGTGAAACACCTGGTAGTAGCCGTGACAATCCCTTGCTCCCAATGATTATCGAGGATGGTTTTCAGTTCGACTTCAATATCATTAACCCCCTCCGTCCTGTCTTTATCGACCCCGATGTGGCGGTAGGTTATAACTATATCGTCGATTCAGGTCCGAATATCACCTCAGTGCTTTTACCCACGGGTATCGGTGATGGTTTGTATGAATTGTGGTCAGATTCTAGTGGTGGGAACTGTACCGATTTTGCTTCCAGTAGCACAACCTTGACGGGAGGCACGACTTTTAACTTTGCTTCACCTCTCCGTTGTTTCAGTGTTCGTGGTATTGAAACCAGTGCGGGGTTAGACCCAGCCAATCCTGTCGCTTTTGTCGCGGGATTGACCTTTGAGTCTGCCGGCCTAGTTTCCATGCGTCAAATCCCGATCACTGTATTTGTTGATTATGGTACGACTCAAGTTCCTGAACCGACCACTTCCGCTTTTATTTATGCAGGATTAATGGGTTTAGGATTGTTAGCGCGTAAAGCTAAGTAAGTTGTCAGTTTTATCTTCTTTATTTCACCCCCTACTCCACGAAGAAGTAGGGGCTTTTTATGGGAAAATTTTTTCTTAAGGTTTTAAATTTCCTTCTCGAATAAACCAAGTAATTGTGGCACTGGTAAAAGCAGTGATAGCAACAATAGCTATTTGTTTCCAGTTTTTAAATTCCCCAACTTTCTCGATTAAATCGGGAATTTTTTGGGTTAATACTGCTTGGGATTGAATTGTTCCTTCAATTTTAGCCGTGATAATTTTGACTTCCGTGATTTCTTTGTGTAGGTTAATAAATTGCTTGTTATTTTCTTCTCTCAGGGTTTCTATTTGTTGGCGATTATCTTCCTTTAGCGTATCAATTTGCTCGCGGGTTTCTTCTCGCAGGGAAATCATCTGCTCGCGGTTTTCCTGTCGCATTGCCTAGAGTAAGTCTTTCAATTCTTGAATATCATTGCTAGTAACAGTAGTCATACAATTACCCCTAAGAGAATCTATTTAACCAGCATCTTTTAATTTTATTATACTTCACTGACGCTAAAAAGGTCAAATTCATCAAATTTAATTACCTCGGAGTCAGGATAACGAGTATCAAAACGATAACTGCTCACGGTTCCTTTTTCTGTATCTAAAATGCTAAAAACCGTCAGATCATTACTGGCAATATAGGGTAAAGGTTGATTAACCCAATCCACTAGAGGAGCAATGTTTGGGATAATTGCTGGTAATCGATTGGGATTACCGATGGCCGCATAATTTCTATCGAGAGGTACAGGACGTTTTTTATCACCTAAATAAGCACCATAACTATTACCAACGTTAGAAGATTCGAGAAAATTCATACCCTTAGGACTAAGAAAACGATTCCATAAATGAGAATGACCATAAAAAACCAAATTAACCTTAGCTGATTCTAATAAAGGAATCAGATCACGAATAATATAATCATTTTCTTGAGGATAATCATAACGTACCGATGTAACTTTTCCCGTGGCATACCGTTCAATTGTCGGCACGGGATCGGTGTAGGGTGGAACGATATTTCCTCCTAGGGTATGGGGAGGATGATGAAACATAACTACTTTATATTTAGCCTCTTGAAATTCTCGACTATTTAACTCTTTTTCTAACCATTGATATTGAGGACTACCCCGGACAATTGGCTCAAAAATATGCTGACCGTAACCCCAGCGGTCGGGTCTATCTAAATCTCTTTGATTTTCGTAATATCTTCCCCTTGCACTGGGTTCTAAATTGGGATTTCTCCAGATATTAGTAACATATAAAACCACTAAACGAATATCGCCAAAGGTTAGAGAATAATATTTATTTTGAGGCAAAGAAAAAATTTCTCCGTAGGTTTCTATGTTAAAAGCATTATTTTTTAACCAGTTTTCATTAATTGCTGCTGTATCCGCTGCTAGTTGTTTAGCAATAAATTCAGGAATAGCATCTTCAAACTGTTCATTTAAACCTGTGGAATTAGAAAATCTGCCCATAACTTCATGATTACCAACAGCAGGAAATAAGGGCGCATTTTGAATAATTTCCCCCCCTTTATAAATAGTCTGAATACCATTCTTTGTCAGAGTATAATTGGCACGACCTTGTAAACAGGGAAAGAATGCCCCACCGCGACTATCATCAAACCATTCGGAAGCTCGATCGGGTATATTAACTAAATCTCCTGCTAAAAAAACTGCATCTACCTGTCCAATAGTTTCGCTAACTTTTTGCAAATTAGCGGCAGTCATGGGCATTAATTGATGATCGGAAGTGAGCAGAATTTTGAGATTAGTTCCTTTTTTGGGTCTTGGGGTAAGGGTATAAATATCACTTCTAATCGCTGTATTTTCCTGAAAACTGGTGACTTGATAGGGAATCCTTTCCCCGGGATTTAAATCAGTAATTTCGGACTGATGTCGCCAGATTTCTCGCTCGCTTAAAGATTGATAAGCTTCAACGGTTCTCGATTTGGTATCTTCTCTAACTCTAGTTAATTTGCTAGTGCGAGCGGCGGCCATTTTCTCTAGTTTTTCCCCGTAGCGCACCTGATGACGAGCGCCAAAAAATTCCGTAAACCAAATCACTTGTACTGATGTTTCGGTGGGTAATTGTAAAAAAGGTTCGCTTAAAAGTTGATCCTTGTTCATTGTCGCTAAAAGATAACTGCTGTACTGCATTTAAACAGTCTTAACGAGTAATTGAGATAGTCCACAGCTTAACTGGCAATAACTAGCAGATTCCCTATTTTATCGGCTAATGTAAAACCTTAGATTCTAACTGCTGCTGTTGCCAGAGATTTTGATAAACTCCGGGGATTGCGATTAACTCCTCGTGGGTTCCCATCTGGACAATTTCTCCGCGATCCATGACAAAAATGCGATCGGCAGTGGCAGCGGCCGATAATTGATGGGAGATAAAAATCACGGTTTTTTGGCTTTCTTGGCTGAGATTTTCCAAAATAGCCGTGGCCGTTTGATTATCGACGCTAGATAGAGCATCATCAAGGATTAAAATCGGTGCTTGGATGGCTAAAGCGCGCGCTAAAGAGGCCCGTTGACGTTGACCACCGGAAAGAGTAATCCCACGTTCTCCCACTAAAGTCCCGTATTTTTGCGGGAAATTCTCGATTTCCTCCTGAATTCTCGCTTGTTTGGCCGCCGATTCCACTGCCGAAAAATTCAGCAGCGGATCGCCGTAACGGATATTATCTTCGATGGTGGTACTAAATAAAAAACTTTCTTGGGGAACATAAGCGATCGCTTTTCGCAGCTCTTCAAGGGCAATTTGAGTGACATCTTGATCATCAATAAATAACTGTCCCTCGGCAATATCTAAAAGACGAGGAATAGCGTTAGCAAGGGTAGATTTTCCCGATCTGATCGCACCGACGACCGCTACCGTTTCCCCCGGATTAATGGTAAAAGAAAGAGATTTTAAGGCGGGTTCCCTAGCATCTGGATATAAAAAATTCAAGGCTTTGGCGGTAATTTTTCCTTGAATATTTTTTAAGTGAATACAATCGGCATTGTCTTTAATTTTAGCCTCAGCTAATAGGATAGTTTCCAGGCGATCGATACTCACTTCTCCCTGTTGGTAGGCAGTAATAGTGAAACCTAATAAAGCAGTGGGAAAAACTAATCTTTCTGCCAAAATTAACAGAGCAATAAAGTCCCCAATGGTGATATTACTCGATATAATTTGTCTAGTACCGAGAGCAAGCAACGCCAATAAACTCACATAGGCCAAAGCTTCAATCAGGGGAAAAAGAAAATTACGAGTCTGGACTAAATCTAAATTAGCCTGTAGTAATTCGCGATTTCTTTGCTTAAATGCTAGGCGCTCGTTACCTTCTTGGGCATAGATTTTAATCAGAGTAATACCACTCATATCCTCTTGAATTAAATCGCTTAGATGCGAGAGTTTTTCTTGTACTTTTTTCTGTTGCCGCTGCAGACGACCACTAAATAACTGCACAGCAATTAACATCAAAGGATAGACAGAAATAGCGGCGATTGAAAGGGGAATATGAATCGCTAACATCACGGGCAAAGTTAATCCATAGGCAAAAAAAGTATTAGCCAAACTGAGCAAAGCAAAACCCACCAGACGACGGATATTATCCACATCGCTAGTGGCACGGTTGATTAAATCTCCTGAAGTTTGCCTAGAAAAATAGGCAGGTTCAAGGGTTAATAAATGCTGAAAGATTTTTTGTTTAAGATCGAACTCTACCTGACGACCTATCCCGAATAACAATACTCTGGAAATCATGCGGATAAACCACATAATCGAGGCTAAAGCGACAATTAAAATCAGATAATGAATGATTTTTTGGAAGTCAAAAGATTTACTCAAATCATCGATGCTATCCCGGATTAAAAGCGGTATATAAACACCTAAAAGATTAACAATAAGCAAAGCAACTACCCCCCCAGTTACTATTTGCCAATGGGGACGTAGATAATTTGCTAGTTTTTTAATGCGAGAATAAGCCATATTTAGTTATCAGTTATCGGTGAGCAGTTAAAACAGGGAACAGGTAAAAGGGGGAATAGCCCCCCAAGATTTTATTTTTTCTCCTTGTCCTGATTTGGTGGCGGTTTAACATTAGAACCACCCTGGGGCGGTTTACCTGGTGGTCTATCAATTTTAGCTTGATAGCCGTGCTTAGATTTATCAGCCCGTCTTTCTTGTTTGTCTGACATTTAAGTTAGGGAATTGCGCTTTGATAATGTACCTTTTGGGCGAACGCAGTTCGCCCTTACATTGTGGACAAAATCCGTTACTGTAGGGGCGCAAAGCTTGCGCCCTCCGATCGATTGGGATATTATTCCCACGCAAGTCCCTTACCGCTGTTTGATCCTGCCAAAATTCAATATAACGAATTTCCTCTGCATTAATCAAAATAAGCTGTCCACACAGGGTGCACTCAATTTTGGAGAAATATTATCTATATTACATTTTGGGCGCACGCGATGCGCCCCTACCATGGGCGTAATAACTTCTGCTGCTCACCATAAGTGGGAGAGATTCACCAATGTGAGATGCACCCAACCAGTAATCACAGGGTGAGCGCATCTCAAACGCTATTGACAATTGGCCAATTTTGTGATCTGCTTGCTGTGTGGGCATTTCAAGTGATACCAGTCAATCAGAATAGTTACGAAATCTTAACATTTGGTCGATTTTTGCTTAACAATTGAGATGGCAAATTCTCCTCAAATATGCCTGAATGTACCTCTGGGTAAGCAACTCACATAAAGTTCATTTTGTCAAAGATTGTTAAGATGCGCTTACCCTGCCAGTAATCAGTGAACTGCAAACTCAAATCCGATAACTGATTCAAGATAGCTAAAAACCCCCATCGCCCTACCATGCGTTTCAGACAAATTTTTATGCTTTTATTACATGGCTGGCAATATTTTGTAACAATCTATACGAATTTTCTCGTTGAAGACTGTAAATTTAAGTTAATTACTTCGGTGATAACCCTGAAATAAAGTGATCTTTCTAGCCCAGATGACCAAAAACCGCCCCTATCTATCGACTCCTCAAAACTGTTATGCTTCCGGAAAAAATCTCTTAGACAAAAACTATTGCTAAATCTCCCTAGATGGAGAAGCAAAAGCGATCGAGAGATAAAAATAGTCAAAGCCTCCTTACTGAATCAACAGTTACTTTCAAGAAATTTTCTCGGTTATCACCACAGTCAGTTAGGGGAAGTAATGAGAATTTTTCACCGTTTCATCACCTTTGTTTAGTTTCTAATCACGATTTTTTAGTCCATGAGTAAACTTTCTAGACGTAGATTTATCTTCACTGCCGGGGCAACTGCCGTAGGAACAGCAATTCTCCACGGTTGCGCCACTCCCAATAATACCGCGACCAGTCCCTCCCCGGCTGGCAGTCCTGCCGCTTCCCCCGCTGCCGGTGGAGAAACTCCCGAAGTCACCACCGCTAAACTAGGTTTTATTGCCCTCACCGACGCTGCCCCCTTAATTATCGCCAAAGAAAAAGGTTTATTCGCTAAACACGGGATGCCCGATGTACAGGTGATGAAACAAGCCTCCTGGGCTGCAACCCGGGATAACCTCGAATTAGGTTCGGCGGGTAACGGTATCGATGGGTCCCACATCCTCAGCCCCATGCCCTACCTAATGACCTTGGGCAAAATCACCAAACAGCCCGTACCAATGTATATTCTGGCCCGTTTGAATACCAACGGTCAGGCGATATCGATCTCCAAATCCCACGCAGATTTAAAACTCGACCTCGACAGTTCTAAACTCAAAGAAACCCTCACCAAAGCGAAATCTGCCGGCAAAGAAATGAAAGCTGCCGTCACCTTTCCGGGGGGCAACCACGACCTGTTCATGCGTTACTGGCTATCTGCGGGCGGCATCGATCCCAATAATGACATCTCCCTTATCGTCGTTCCACCGCCGCAGATGGTGGCCAATATGAAAGTCGGCACCATGGACGCGTTCTGTGTCGGCGAACCGTGGAACGCCCAAATCGTCTCCAAAGGCCTCGGGTACACTGCCCTGATCACTGGAGAATTCTGGAAAGATCACCCGGAAAAAGCCTTCGCTTTACGCGCCGATTGGGTGGATAAAAATCCCAAAGCGGCAAAAGCTTTAACCATGGCTGTTCTGGAGGCGCAGCAATGGTGCAATGATCCCGCTAATGTTAAGGAAATGTGCGAGATTATTTCAGGACGGGAATGGCTGAAAATTGACCCCGCCGATATCTTGGGAAGAATGCAGGGTAATATCGATTTCGGTGATGGTCGCAAAATCGAAAATAGCCCCGTAGCCATGAAATTCTGGGCTGATAACGCTTCCTACCCCTATAAGAGCCACGATACTTGGTTTGTGACTGAAGACATCCGTTGGGGCTATATTCCCGCCGATACGGACATCAAAGCTTTAGTTGATAAAGTTAACCGGGAAGATATCTGGAGAGAAGCCGCCACAGCCCTCAATGTTCCGTCCGATCAAATTCCCACCTCTACCTCTCGCGGTGTGGAAACCTTCTTTGATGGTGTTACTTTTGACCCCGAAAATCCCACCGCTTACCTGAAATCTCTCAAGATTAAAAAGGTTTAAATCAGTGTTCAGTGATCAGTAACCCGTCAACAGTTAAAGATGATTTGCTGATAACTGGTAATTAATAACTGATAACTGAAATTCTTGCGGAGCAAGCCAAGAGCAAAGCTGACCACTCCACCACTGATAACTGATAACTGATAACTGATTATGGCTGTTTCTATTTCTCGTCGTTCTCAAGGTCAGAAATGGGTAAAAGACCTGCAAAAAAAATTACCCAAACTAGCAACTTCGGCGATTGCTTTATTAATTTTCCTCCTCATCTGGCAAGTTCTCTGTTTTAGTCCCGATGCACCCCTCCCTAGTCCCACCAAAGTGGTTAGCGAGACCTGGGAATTAATTGTTAATCCCTTTTTTAATAATGGTGGCACAGATGTGGGGTTATTCTGGCAAATTTTCGCTAGTTTACAACGGGTGGCCGTCGGTTTTACCCTTGCCGCTATTGTTGGCATCGCTGCGGGTATTTTAATCGGTAGTAGCGCCCTAATTTATGATGCGATCGATCCGATTTTCCAAATCCTGCGTACCGTTCCCCCCCTAGCTTGGCTACCCATCTCCCTAGCGGCTTTTCGTAATAACGAACCTAGTGCCATATTTGTAATTTTTATTACAGCAATTTGGCCAATTATTATTAACACAGCCGTGGGAGTGCAACAGGTTCCCCAAGACTATAAAAACGTCTCTAGAGTGCTGAAATTATCCAAAGTTGAATATTTTTTCAATATTCTTTTTCCCGCTACTGTTCCCTACGTTTTCACTGGATTAAGAATCGGTATCGGTTTATCTTGGTTGGCGATTGTAGCGGCAGAAATGCTGATCGGTGGCGTGGGAATTGGCTTCTTTATCTGGGATGCTTGGAATAGTTCCATGATCAGTGAAATTATCCTCGCCCTGATTTATGTGGGTATTGTTGGTTTCCTACTCGATCGCCTCATGGCCTACATCGCTAAATTAGTTGTACCAGAAGAAAATAAATAGGGTTTGCGGCAAAAAGTTTTTCGGTGGGGGCAGGGTGTGGGGTGTGGGGTGTGGGGTGTGGGGAGCTTTTTAAGTAAACAGTAAACAGTAAACTAAAAACTCACATCTGATAACTGATAACTGATAACTGATAACTGATAACTGATAACTGAAAATGTCTGCATTTATTGAAGTCGATCACATTGATAAGGTTTTCCCTCTGCCCGATGGCCGTCAATATATTGCCCTGAAAAATATCGATCTCAGCGTTACTCAAGGGGAATTTATCTCTTTAATCGGTCACTCCGGTTGCGGGAAATCCACCCTCTTAAATATGGTCGCCGGACTCGATCGCCCGACGGTGGGGGGGGTGATTTTAGAGGGAAGAGAAATTAAAGGCCCCGGACCCGATCGCATGGTGGTCTTCCAGAATTATTCTCTGCTGCCTTGGTTAACCGTCCGGGAAAACATCGCCCTAGGAGTTAACCGTGTGCTGCGTCATCTGCCGGCTGCTGAACGCAAAAGTGTCATCGAACATAGTATCGATATGGTACACCTGCGCCATGCCGCCAACAAACGACCGGGAGAATTATCGGGAGGCATGAAACAACGGGTAGCGATCGCCCGCGCCTTAGCCCTACGGCCAAAAGTCCTGCTCCTCGATGAACCCTTTGGGGCGCTGGATGCGTTAACCAGAGGCAATTTACAGGAACGTTTGATGGAAATCGTCGAGGAAAGCCACGTTACCTGTATCATGGTCACGCACGATGTGGATGAAGCCCTATTACTATCCGATCGAGTGGTGATGTTAACCACCGGTCCGGAGGCCCATATCGGTCAGATTCTCGATGTTCCCATTCCCCGGCCCCGGCATCGTTTGGAAGTAGTTAATCACCCTAGTTACTACTCCCTCCGTAACGAGATCGTTTATTTCCTCAACCAACAGAAGCGATCGAAGAAAGTCGGCCAACCCACCGAACCGGTAACAGTGATCGGCCAAGCTACCAGATTGAAAACCAATCCTACCATCGGTTTTATCCCCCTCACCGATTGCGCCCCGATTATTATCGCCAAAGAGAAAGGTTTCTTCGCCGAGGAAGGATTAGAGGATGTTATCCTGCAACGGGAACCCAACTGGAAAGCGCTCGCCCAAGGGGTAGCTACCGGTCGTCTCGATGCGGCCCAGATGGTGGCGGGAATGCCCCTCAGCATGACCATTGGGGCCGGCAATAAGCCCTCTGTCCCCGTGATTAGCGCTTTGGTACTCAGTCGCAACGGTAACGCCATCACCCTCAGCAATAAATACAGGGAATTGGGGGTAGAAAAACTGGAGGACTTGAAGGATGCCCTCCTGCAAAGTCCCGATAAAATCGCCACTTTCGGCATGGTTCACCCCGCCTCCATGCACAATCTGCTGTTACGCTACTGGTTAGCTAGTGGCGGCATCGATCCCGATAGTGATGTCAATTTAGCCGTAATTCCGCCGCCTCAAATGGTTTCCTTACTAAAAGCGGGTAATATCGACGGTTATTGTGTGGGGGAACCCTGGAACTCCTACGCCGTTCACGAAAAATTAGGCTTCGTTATCGCCACCGATCTTGATATTTGGCCCGGACACCAGGAAAAAGTCCTCGGGGTTAAGGAAACTTGGGCGGCGAAACATCCCGAAACCCATATCGCCATGGTGAAAGCTTTAATCAGAGCCTGTGAATACTGCGATGATCAGCGTAATCGAGAAGAAATCGTCAATATTCTCAGTCAGCCCCAGTATGTGGGCGTGGATAGGGCAATTATTCGCCCCGGTTTTCTCGATGGTTACGATCGCGGTTTAGGAACTGCCCCCGAACCCCTATTCCGATTTAATCAGTTTTACGTCGATCAAGCTAACTGTCCGGGCCGGAGTGAGGCCCTATGGACTCTCACTCAGCTTGCCCGTTGGGGTTACGCGCCTTTCCCCCGCAACTGGGTGGAAGTGATTGAACGCGTCCGTCGTCCCGATCTGTTTGGCGAAGCTTGCCGGTCTCTGGGCCTTCCCGATTTGGAACCCAATCGCCACAGTTTCGCCCTCTTTGATCATCTTATTTTCAATCCCGACGATCCGATCGGCTATCTGGAACGTTTTTCCATCCGTCGCGATTATCGCGTCTCAGAAGTTCTCCTCGATGATCCCGTCGCTAATTAAGGTTGGCTGAATAAATCTAAAAACCTTGTTGGGTAAAACTTTTAGACTTTTTGGCAATCAAAAAGTACCAGATATGGGAGTGATCGGGGGGAAATTTCAGGGACTTTTTCCCTGAAAATTGGGTAATTGACCAGATGAAAATCGCTAAAACCCTACACCCCACACCCCATACCCCACACCCCACGAAAAACTTTTTCAGCAGACCCCAATTAATGGTTGTGGTGGGCAAAGCCCACCTTAAAATAAATCTAGGACGAATATGCAAACTTTTACTGATAAGACCGTGAATTCCAGCACCACCACCCAGCCTTTTTTATTAGTTAGTAATGTTGCCAAAGAATACCCCACTCAAGCAGGGGTTTACACCGTTTTAGACGGTGTGGAGCTGCAAGTCAATGAGGGGGAATTTGTCTGCATTATCGGTCACTCCGGCTGCGGTAAATCGACTCTTTTAAATATGGTGGCGGGGTTTTCTTCTCCTAGTCGTGGGCAAGTGCTGCTACAGGATAAAGAGGTTAAGGAACCAGGGCCAGACCGGATGATGGTATTCCAAAATTATTCGCTTTTGCCCTGGAAAACTGCCTTTGAGAACGTTTATATCGGGGTTAATTCCGTTTATCCCGAAAAATCTCAGGCTGAGAAGGTGAGAATCGTGGAAGAAAACCTATCCTTAGTGGGATTGACAGAAGCAGCCCAGAAAAAACCCCCCCAATTATCGGGAGGCATGAAACAACGGGTTGCGATCGCCCGCGCCCTGGCCATTCGTCCCCAAGTCCTCATCCTCGATGAACCCTTTGGAGCCCTAGATGCGATTACTAAAGAAGAATTACAGGAAGAATTGCTGAAAATCTGGCAAGAACACCAGTTAACGGTGTTGATGATTACCCACGATATCGATGAGGCTTTATTTTTGTGCGATCGCTTGGTGATGATGACCAACGGCCCGAGCGCTAAAATCGGTGAGGTGTTAAAGATGCCTTTTGCCCGTCCCCGGGTTCGTTCCCAAATTACCGAGGATCCCCGTTACTACGAACTTCGCAATGAAGCTCTCGATTTCCTCTACAATCGTTTTGCCCATTCGGAGGATCCCAACGAGGATGCCCCCGAAGAACCCCGCACAGAAAATCTCCTGGGTAAAATTGTTACTACTATTGGTGGCATAGCCTTACTCGCTTTTGTCGGTTTTAGTCTGATACAAATGTTCACCAGCAAGACTGCCAATACTACTAATCCGGCTACCATAGAGGCCCCCAGATAAGTAACAGTTATCAGTTATCAGTGATCAGTTATCAGTGATCAGTTATCAGTGATCAGTTATCAGTTATCAGTTATCAGATTTGAGTTTTAAGTGACAGAGGTAGAACGTAGGTTGGGTTGAAGCATGAAACCCAACGCCCGCATAGTTTACGCTACCGCTAACCCATCCTACAAATATAGCGGTTCTCACACCTGTGTGGCACAGTTAAACCTTTGCTAATTAAGCTTTTCAACATCGATAATGTACCTCTTGCGAACAGGAAACGCTATAATTGTGCCTCCCTACTTAGTTGAGACTCCGAGACTCCGAGACAGTTATCAGTTCATCAATGATTAAGATGTTCAAAGACTGATTTATCACCGATATCGTTGGGGAGAGGTTGGCTTAACTTTCTCAGAGCAAAGATAACGAATAAAGTCGCCCAGAGAATTAATAGCCCCTTTTCCCAATTTAAGGGCAATATCCCCAAAAGATGACCGAGTAAAAGGGTGGGAACTAGAGGGGTTAAAAACTTGGTTTCTAGACGATTAAAACAAAAAGCTTCTTTGAAATAAATCCCCGTGAGACTAGCAAAAATAAAGCCCACACCAAATAAACTCACCGGATGGTTATAGACAAATTCTAGGAGAGAAAGCTGATAATAGAGGCTGAAAATCAGGGAAGTAATCGCCCCAATTAGCCAAAAAACTTGCAGGAGACGATGAAGGGGAATTAAATAAATATGGATAGTCAGTAAACTGATGCCTAACCCCAGACAAAAACCAATGTATAAAAGGTTGGTCAGGGGCAATAATTGCGGTCGGGTGAGAACTATAATTGTAGCGACAGCAAAACTAAAAGCCGCTAAATTTAACCCCAAACGGTAGAGACGCACGCCTAGGCGATCGCTATCCGTAATCGTAAACTCTCCGAATTGACCTTGATAAACTCGATCGACAGCAGGGGAAGTCATAATGCTCTAAAGAAAAAGGGAAGCTTAGAAAAGATTGACTACAAATCATCGAAAATTTGGGTCTGAAACCCCGTCGTTCTGCGACGGCTTTACTGTTAAATATTAGCGCATTTACAAAATATATGCTAAAATACGAGGTATGGAAAAAGCCTATTCGTTTCGATTTTACCCCACACCCGAACAAGAGTCGCTATTGCGGCGCACCTTGGGCTGTGTAAGATTAGTTTACAATAAAGCTCTCCATGCCAGAACACAAGCTTGGTACGAAAGACAAGAAAGAGTAGGATATGCTGAAACTTCTTCAATTTGCAAAAAACAAGAAGAATTAGACTTTCTCAATGAGGTAAGCTGTGTTCCTTTACAACAAGGGTTAAGACACCTACAAACAGCTTTTACTAATTTCTTTGCTGGTCGTACTAAGTATCCTAACTTTAAGAAAAAACATCAAGGAGGAAGTGCCGAATTTACC
>VYLF01000120.1_pt1 | contig 33509 bp, 29 predicted proteins | sample 5114371 | NCBI WGS metagenome assembly VYLF01 (sample SAMN12291773, study PRJNA351875) | freshwater metagenome | isolation source: freshwater lake | place: USA: Michigan, Kent Lake | collected 2013-08-15 | reverse complement strand
GCGAGCATCACCATGGCGGCCAGCAAAAAAGGCTGAGCCAGAAGCTTGTGATACTGGAGTCGGTAGCCGGCTGTCGCGAAGCCCGAGCTCTCGGACGAGCGGATGTAGCTCGGTAGTTGCCAAAAGGACACAGTCTCGGGTGTGGAAAAGCTGTTGCGGACCTGGGCCTCGGTCAGGGTCGTCGGAATGACCAGGGTCGGCTGTTCGACCGGCGGCGCATTGAGCGAGAAGCGGCGCACGTTCCGGAAGACCCACTGGCCCGGCTCGAGCTCGGCCTCGCGGGCCTCGACCCGCTCCTTGAAGTGCCACTCCGTATCGAAACGGAACAGCGTGAGGCCGGTCAGCCGCACGCCCTGCCGCTCGCTGCGCGCGGCGTTGATGATGGTCTGTCCGTCGCTGGTGACCTGGTTGAGCCAGAAGCCGGAGGCGTCCTGGATGCCGCCGCCGGGGGCGGAGCCGAACAGTTCGGCCTCCATGCGCTTGGACAGCTCGCGCAGATTCGCCGACATCGGATTGTAGGCGACGGTGGCGATCACCCCGATCAGCAGCGCGCTGCCGAGCGCCGGGGCGATGAACTGCCAGGCAGAAATGCCGGCGGCGCGCGCCACCACCAGTTCGAGCCGGCGGGAGAGGGCGAGGTAGCAGGTCATGGCGCCGATCAGCATGCAGAACGGCGTCAGCTTCTCCAGCAGCTGCGGCACCCGGAACAGGGAGGTCTCGGCCACGGTGATCGCGGAGGCGGAGGCAAGGCCCGAGGTCTTGCGCACCATCTCGATGTAGTCGACCAGCACGAGCAGCAGGAAGATGCCCGCGAACACGCCGAGCGCGGCGACCACGAAGCGGCCGGCGAAATAGCGTCCGAGCGTGTTGGTGAGCATGCTCATGCGGTGGCCGGCCGTCCGAACAGCCGCGCGATGCGCGCGTTCGACCTGTTGATGGCCTCCATCAGCCGCGCCGGCGGCTCGATCACGACGCCGCCGACGATCAGCCAGATGCCGGCGCCGATCGCGGCGGCCAGCAACGCGTACTGGACCACGACGGCGCCCGGCGACTTCACCGCCATCACCGAGCAGGCAAAGCCCGCCATGCGCAACCCGAACACCGCGATCACCGAGCCGCCGATGGAGAAATTGCGGCTCTGGCGCGTGGTGCGGGGCGCGCCGAGGAAGGCGAAGGTCAGCGCGGCGAAGGCGAACGGATAGAGCGGCGCCATGATCCGGTCATGCAGCTCCGAACGGAACTGGCCGGGCACCGCCTTGTAGACCGGATCGTCCTCGGCCGGCGCGAACAGCTCCCACAGATAGCGCTCGCGGATGCCGAGCGTGACGTCGCGGCCCTGGTTGGAGAATTTCGACATGTCGAAGCCGTAGCGGCCGAACGCCACCAGCGCCGGGTCGCGCTTGCCGGTCTCGAAGCGCTGCAGATTGCCGGTCTCCAGCACCAGGAACGAACCGGTGGCGTTCTTCACGATCTCGCCCTGTTCGGCGACGATCGAGATGCGCTCGTTCGGATCGCGGCGGTCGTCGATGAAGATGCCGGCGAGGATGCCGCCGGGCTGGCGCTCGCGGATCCGGATGGTGAGGTTCTTGTCGAGCTGGGCGAAGCGGCCGGGCTGCAGGATGTTGGTGAGCACGTCGGCGGTGATCTCGGCGTCCCACTGCTTGATCCTGCGCATGCCGTCGGGTGCGAGATAGGCGGCGATGAAGGCGACCAGCAGCGCCACCACGCAGGTGGCGTAGAAGAACGGATAGAACAGCCGGAACGGCGAGAAGCCGGCGGCATTCATCACGATGATCTCGGAATCGGTCGCGAGCTTGTTCAGCGTGTGGGAGATCGCGATCATCAGCGCGATCGGCGAGATGATCAGGACCAGCGCCGGGATCACGAGGCCGGTGATGCCGAGGAAGGTGAGAATGGTCTGACCCTGGCTCGTCATCAGGTCGATGCCGCGCAACGCCTGCGTAATCCAGATCACGCCGGTGAGGCTGACCAGGACCAGCGCAAACGACGCCAGCGTCGTGCGGAAAATATACCTGTCGATCGACCCCATGCGCTACCGCACGAATCCCCACCAAAACCCCAACCAGCCCGCAAAGCGCAGAGCCGAAATTCCTCCTCTCCAACCCATCCCCGACAGGGGGCCCCAAGGGTTGTCCAGGCACCTCTTCCGACGCTTTACTGTCTCATTACCATCCCTTTGATCCGTCAACAAAATGGCTGCCCCGTGGCGCAGTCGATTTATGGTTAATATTTCGCTCGTTGTGGCCGGCCGGCCACGGCGGCGCTTGGCAGGGGCGGGGCGGCTGGCCCATAGTGGGCAAAGTTCGGTGAATCGCGGTTCAGCAGAGCCCGCTGGCCGGGCCCGACGATCGCGAAAAGTCCCACGTTCCTGAGGAGTTACACATGTCCGATGCCATCAAGGTCGGCTTCGTCCCGCTGTCTGCCGCCCCCCGTGGCATTCTGGTCGTGTTCTGCGACGAGACGCTGAAGGTCGGCCCCGCCACGGCCAAGGCGCTCGGCGGTGCTGGCGAAGTCGTGAAGCGGGCCGCGGCCGCCGCCGCCTTCAAGGGCAAGAGCGGCGCGGCGCTCGACATTCTGGCGCCGGAAGGGGTGAAGGCGAGCCGTCTCCTGGTGATCGGAACCGGCAAGGGGGCGGAGCTGAAGGCCAACGATTTCCTCAAGTCCGGCGGCGTCGCTGCCAGCAAGCTTCCGGCCGGGACCGCGGCCATGACGATCATCGCGGAACTGCCGGGCGGCGCCATGGACAGCGACCAGGTCGTGGCGGTCGCTTCGGGCCTGCGGCTGCGCGCCTACAAGTTCGACCGCTACAAGACCAGGAAGAAGGACGGCGAGGAGGGCGGCTCCCGCGCCGATATCGCGCTCGCGGTGAGCGACGTCGCCGCCGCCAAGAAGGCGTTTTCCCCCGCCGGCCATGTCGTCGACGGCGTGATCATCGCGCGCGACCTCGTCAATGAGCCGCCGAACGTGCTCTATCCCGAGGAATTCGCGCGCCGCGCCGGCCAGCTCAAGAAGCTCGGCGTCAAGGTCGAGGTGCTCGACGTCAAGGCGATGCAGAAGCTCGGCATGGGCGCGCTGCTCGGCGTCGGCCAGGGCTCGGCGCGCCCGAGCCGCACCGTGATCATGCGCTGGGACGGCGGCAGGAAGGGCGAGGCGCCGGTCGCCTTCGTCGGCAAGGGCGTCTGCTTCGACACCGGCGGCATCTCGATCAAGCCCGCCGGCAGCATGGAGGACATGAAGGGCGACATGGGGGGCGCGGCCTGCGTCGTCGGCCTGATGCATGCGCTCGCCGCGCGCAAGGCGAAGGTCAACGTGGTCGGCGCCATCGGCCTCGTCGAGAACATGCCCGACGGCAACGCCCAGCGTCCCGGCGACATCGTCACCTCGATGTCCGGCCAGACCATCGAGATCATCAACACCGACGCCGAAGGCCGGCTCGTCCTCGCCGACGTGCTCTGGTACGTGGCGAAGAAGACCAAGCCGAAATTCATGGTGGATCTGGCGACGCTGACCGGCGCCATCATGGTCGCGCTGGGCACCGACCATGCCGGCATGTTCTCCAACAATGACGAACTCGCCGACCGCCTGCTCGCCGCCGGCCTCGAGAGCGGCGAGAAGGTGTGGCGCATGCCGCTCGGCCCCGAATACGACAAGCTGATCGACTCGCAATTCGCCGACATGAAGAACACCGGCGGCCGCCATGGCGGCTCGATCACCGCCGCCCAGTTCCTGCAGCGTTTCGTCGACGGCACACCCTGGGCGCATCTCGACATCGCCGGCACGGCGATGGGCGCGCCGAAGACCGACATCAACCAGAGCTGGGGCTCGGGTTACGGCGTCCGCCTGCTCGACCGCCTCGTTGCCGATCATTACGAGCGCAAATGATCTGACATGACGGAAGTGCTGTTCTACCATCTGCAGAACATGACGGTGGAGAACGTGTTGCCGCCGCTCCTCGAGAAATCGCTGGAGCGGGGCTGGCGCGTCGTGGTGCAGTCGACCTCGCCCGAACGGGCCGACGCGCTCGATGCGCATTTGTGGACCTATCGCGACGATTCCTTCCTGCCTCACGCGACGTGGCGCGTCGGCGACGCCGCCGATCAGCCCATCGTTCTGGCGATCGAGGAGGACAATCCGAACGGCGCCAATGTGCGTTTCCTCGTCGACAATGCCGCGCTGCCGCAGGACGCGGCGAGCTACGAGCGCATGGTTCTGCTGTTCAACGGCGACGACGAGGACGCGCTGGCGCTCGCCCGCGCCGCCTGGAGCGATTGCAAGGCGCGCGGATTTGATGTCACCTATTGGCAGGCCGACGAGCGGGGCCGGTGGCAGCGGCGGAATTAGCGGCCGCTCGCAATTAATGATAATTTGTGGTTTTCGGACAAGGCTGGCTCAAGGCGGCTCCAAGCAGGGTCCAAGGTCGGGCTTCGTCACCTTCGTGCCGCAAAGTGATGTTGGGACAGTGGTTTAGGGCTGCTCCTTCACCTGGGGAACTGGTTTATCGTGCGACATCAAAAGCTTCCCGGCTCGCTCATTGTTGCGTTGGTCGCCGTGGCACCGCTGGTCGCGGGCTGCTCGGGCGGGACCGATCTGCTCGCGTCTGCCAAGGATGCGCAATGGTTCAACACGCCGAGCCGGCTGTTCATCAAGAACATCTCGATCGAATCGCCGCCGCTGACCCCCGATAAGCCGGTTGCCGCCGAGGATCTCGTCTCCGCCGACGGCGCCTGTCCCGGCATGACGCCGCCCCCTGGCCCGGCTGATGCCAACGCCTCGACGTCACCGGCGCCGATGGGCGGCACGGTGGCGCTCGGCCATACCGAATGCGACGTGGTGCGCGGCATCGGCGCGCCCTCCAATGTGAGCATCTCCGGCGATGCCGCCGGCCGGCGTGTGGCCGTGGTCACCTGGAACACCGGCCCGCGCGCCGGGATCTACACCTTCACCTCCGGCCGCCTGTCCTCGATCGAAGGCGCACCTGACGCGCCGGCGATGCCGAAGACCGCGAAGCCGAAGGCGAAGAAGAAGTCGGCCTGACCCGCGCGGGCAGGGCGCAATCCGCGCTGCCGTGCATCTCTCCACCGGGACGCAACGATTTGCATGGGAGACAGGCGCTCATCGTCATGGCGATGCCTGAGGGGGTGAGCTAGGTTCCGCGCGCTTGGCGCCACGGGGACCAAATGAACGATCGCGGCTTCTTCGGCAGGGTCCGCGCAACTCTGCGGGCGGAATGGATTCAACTCAGGACGCTTGATGTCACGGCCCGAGGCTGGCAGCTGCCGCTCGCCACGGCGCTCTGCTCCGGTCTTCCGCTGCTGCTCGGGGCCTATTTCGATCATCTGGATTACGGGCTGACGGCGGCGCTGGGCGGATTGGTCTTTCTCTACACGTCGAATACACCGCTGCACCATCGCATGGTGGTGCTGATGGCCAGCGGCTTCGGCATGACGGCCTGTTACGCCGTCGGGGTGATGAGCCATTTCATTCCGCAAGTGATGGTGCTCGTGCTGACCTGCATGGTGATGCTGGTCGGCATGGTGACGCGTTTCTACCGCCTCGGCGCGCCCGGGACTTTGTTCTTCATCATGGCCGCCATGATCGGGGCCTATTCGCCGATCGACCTTCCCAATGTTCCGCTCTTCATCGGCCTGTTCACGATGGGGGCTCTGCTCGCTTGCCTGATCGCGTTCGTCTACAGCGCCTATATCCTGCGCAAGCAGGAAGCGCAGCCGATGGCTCCTTTGCCGCCGGTGGATTTCGATTTCGTTGTGGTCGATTCCATCGTGATCGGCCTTTTCGTCGGCGGATCGCTCGCTCTGTCCCAGGCTCTGACGCTCGACCGCCCCTATTGGGTGCCGATCAGTTGCCTTGCGGTGCTCCAGGGCGCCTCGCTGCGCTCTGTCTGGAATCGCAAGGTGCACCGCATTCTCGGCACCTGCGCCGGTCTCCTGTTGTTCTGTGTGATCGTTGCTCTTCCGCTCGACAAATGGAGCATCGTCGCCGTGATGATGATCCTGTCCTTCATCATCGAGACGCTGGTGATCCAGCATTACGGCGCTGCGGTCACCTTCATCACCCCCTTGACCATCCTCATGGCCGAGGCCGCTCATCTCGGCGACGGCGCAACCGGCGGCTTGATGCGTGCGCGCCTGCTCGACACCGCGATCGGCAGCGCAATCGGGCTTGCCGGCGGCCTGTGTCTGCACGCGCCGCGTTTTCGCGCGGTCATCGGTCCGGCCATTCGCCGCTTGATACCCTCGCGCCACCAAAGACAGGCGCTTTGAGCAAACTGCCTCTATCCATGGCTGAATGACCGCAGCTAGACTGCCGGACAGGAACGGCTGGGGCAGGGACATGAGACGACGCGATTTCGTTGCAGGGCTGGCGGTTTCCGTCGCCACGCCATCCGTGCTGCGCGCGCAGACCGCAAGGCCGATGCGCCATGTCGGCGTGCTGGTCGGCCTTGCCGCGAATGCCGACGTGCCGGTGGCGCGGGCCTTCCTGAAGCCGTTCCGCCAGGCCATGGGCCAGGCGGGCTGGGTCGAGAATGAAACGGTGCGCATCGACTATCGCTTTGGTGGTGCGCTTTCCGATCTCGCCAACACGCGCGCCTCCGCCGCCGAGCTCGTCGCGCTGGCGCCGGAGGTGATCTATGCGCAGGGCCTGCCGGCGACGCTGGCGCTCCGGCAAGTGACGACGACGATTCCCATCGTGTTCACCCAGGTGATCGACCCCGTCGGATTCAAGCTCGCCGACAGTCTCGGCCATCCCGGCGGCAACGTCACCGGTTTCGTGACCTGGGATTTCGAGATCGCCGGCAAGTGGATGCAGTTGCTCCGCGACCTCGATCCGCAGCTTGCGAAGGTCGGCATCCTCTTCAATCCCGACACGGCGCCCTATGCGCGCGGTCTCGTCGCCGCGGCGCGGGACGCGTCGGCCGGCATCGACGTGGTCGAGCTCCGCACGCATGACGACGGCGAGACGGAAGCGTTGATCGGGGCATTCGCCGCCGAGCGCAACGCCGCTCTCCTCGTGATCCCCGAACCGTTCACCAACGGACATCGCGATCACATCGTGGCGCAATGCACCCGCTTCCGGGTGCCGGCGCTGAACTCGGTGCTCGGCGCTGTCGATGGTGGCGCGCTGATGTCCTATACGTTCGTCTGGGACGAACTCGTCAGCGCGCCGGTGGCCTATATCGACCGCATCCTCAGGGGTGGCTCGCCGCGCGACCTGCCGATCCAGGCGCCGCGGCGCTATGAGCTCGTGATCAACGCGAAGGCGGCGAGGGCGATCGCGTTCGAGGTGCCGCCGCTGCTGCTGGTCCGTGCGGATCGGGTGATCGAGTAGCGCGCCCGGTCTCGGCCCGCCGTTTCGCCACGCCGCACACCACGTCTTGGCCTGCATGCAGGGGTTGAGGGATGTGTACGCGACGCTGAAGGCCGAAACATCTTGTTGCGGATTGGCAACAACCGAATGCATTCATCGTCCCTTCACTGCAACCCGATTGGTCCGCATTTTTACCGCTGGTATCAAGGTTCCCGTCCGACAGCGTGGTCCGGCTCTGGGAATGGGAATGGCAATGCGGGGTGTCCGGTCGTGGTCGAGCCGAAGGCGCTCTACTCGGCCGAGGGCGAGCTGGAATTGTTCGTTCCGGATGGTCATCAGCCCGGCGCCTCGCTGCGGCGTCTGTCGGGCAGGTGTGTCGCCCCTGCGGGTACCGGTCGTGACGCTGGACGGTTATTTCGACGAGCAGACGCACATCGCGGCGATCAAGACGTTGAAGGCGCGGAGCTCCATGTTCTCAAGGGAGCGGAGCGGATCTGCGCCGCGACCATCCGCTGATCGTCGTCGAGTGCGAGGAAAGACACCAGGGCCCGGGCGGCGTCGACGAGGTGTTCGCCTATCTGGGCGGGCTCGGTTATCGCGGCAGCTTCATCAGCGGCGAACGTCTTGCCGGTCGAGCGCTTCGACGTCACCGTGCATCTGCGGCGGTGCTGCTCGCGCGCGGATCGCGTGATCGGATAGCGCGACCAGAGCTCCACCTCTTCGAACCTTGTCTCACCTTGTCCGCGATGCCCTTGTCGGGCCGTCGCATGCGACGCGTCAGACATGTTGTTGCTGGTCGGCAACATGGAAGGCTGTTTTGTGTCCTATGTTGGAGTTCGATTTTTGTCGGTGTCCGACTCACCTATACACAGGTTCCATACTGCGGCGCTGAGCCGACTGTTGAATTTGAAATTGGAATGATGCAGCGGCGGCAGCGGTCGGCATTTTGGCGTTACACGAGTGCGGTTTTGAACTCGACAGCACTGGCGCCACTTGTGCGCGGAGCTGTGGTGGCGCTGCCGGTCGCGGTCGCAGCTCTCTGCATCGACACCGCGACGGCGCTCGCTGACGGTGGTGCTGGTGACTCTCCTGGTGGCGTGGATCAGGCTGTTGCGGCAGGCGGCGCCGGCGGCAGTGGTGGCGGTGGCGGCGCTGGCGTGACCGGTGGCCGTGGCGGTGATGCCTACGGCGCCGTCGGCGGCGCGGGGGGCTCCAGCCCAGGAGCGGCAGGCGGCGCCGGTGGCTCCAGTATCGTAGAAGGTGGCGGTGGAGGCGGCGGCGCGCACGGTTTCACCGATCTGAGCGCACCTGGAACCCTTCCTCATGGAGCGACAACCGGCGGCGCTGGCGGCGTCGGCGGCTTCGGCGGCGGGGGTATCAGTGGTGGCGGCGGGGCCGGCGGGTGGGGTGCAGTCCTGACGGGTAGCGGTCAGCTCGGTACACTCGCCGTTACGGTAAGTGGCGGTAACGGCGGCAATGGCGGCGGAGCCGAAGGCAACGGTGGCAGCGAGAGCGGCAGCGGCGGTACTGGTGGGATCGGGGTGGCGCTGACCGGTTCTGCGACGGCCTTGACGATTGGCGAGGAGGTAACCGGGGGCGCCGGCGGCGCCGGCGGTCTCGCTGTCGACTTCGGCGCTTCCGGCGGCGGTCTTGCCGGCAATGGCGGCGGCGGCGGGACCGGCATCACCACCTCCGGCGGGACACTGACGATCAATGCATTGGTCAGAGGCGGCGCCGGCGGCGCCGGCGGCCGCGTTTCCGGAGGCGGTCGTGCTGGCAATGGTGGCGGCGGCGGGACCGGCATCACCACCTCCGGCGGGACGCTGACGATCAATGCATCGGTGACAGGCGGCTATGGTGGCGCCGGGGGCATGGCATCCGGGAGCGACTTTGCCGGCCTTGGTGGTGCCGGCGGGGCCGGCATCACCACTTCCGGCGGGACACTGACGGTCAACGCATCGGTGACAGGCGGCAATGGTGGCGCCGGGGGCACGGCATCCGGGGGCGAATTTGGCGGCAGTGGTGGTGCCGGCGGGGCCGGCATCACTACCTCCGGCGGGACACTGACGATCAATGCATCGGTGACAGGCGGCAACGGTGGCAACGGTGGCGACGGTCACTTTGGCGGCAATGGCGGCGACGGCGGAACCGGCATATCCGGCTCAGGTTTTGCGGTCACGATTGGGACAGCGGGGTCGGTGGCCGGCGGTAGCGCTGGCAGCGCCGGCAGCGGCAGCGTCAGCTTTGGTGGTGCCGGCGCCGGCGGGGCTGGCATCTCCGGCTCCGACCTGACGGTGATCAATGCCGGGTCGATCTCGGGCGGCAGCGGGGCGAACGCCATCACCTTCACGGGCGGCATCAATAGTCTGGAGCTTCGGGCCGGCTCCACGATATCAGGCAACGTCGTCGGCACCGGCAGCGACATTTTCCGGCTCGGCGGCAGCACCAATGCCAGCTTCGATGTCTCGTTGATCGGGGCATCGGCGCAGTATCAGGGATTTGCAAGTTTCGAGAAAACGGGCGCGTCGACCTGGACGCTGACCGGCGCCAATACGGCGGTAATGCCCTGGACGATCAACGCGGGCGCGCTGGCCGTGAACGGCAGTCTCGCCCATTCGAGCTTCACGGTGAACAGCGGCGGCACGCTGAACGGCATCGGCACGGTCGGTGCCGTCACTGTCGCCCACGGCGGCACGTTTGCGCCGGGCGCTGCGGGCACACCGGGCACGTCGATGACGGTGGCTGGCAATCTCGCCTTTCAGTCCGGAGCGATCTATCTGGTGCAGGTCGATCCGTCGACGGCGAGCCTTGCCAATGTCACGGGCACGGCGACGCTCGGCGGCAATGTGCTCGCCGCATTCGCCCCGGGGAGCTATCTGAAGAAGCAATACACGATCCTGCATTCGTCAGGACTCGGCGGCACCAGGTTCTCGGCGCTCGGGACCACCAATTTGCCGGCGGGCTTCACCGCGATCCTGAGTTACACCAGCACTGACGTGCGGCTGCATCTCACGGCGGTGCTCGGCACCCCGGCAACGATCGGCACCACCCGTCTCGGCGATAATCATCAGGGCATCGCCAACACGCTCAACAATTTCTTCAACAATGGCGGCACGCTGCCGCCGAACTTTCTGACCGTGTTCGAACTCACCGGCGGTAATGTGTCGGCTGCGCTGTCGCAACTCTCCGGCGAGGTCGGAACCGGTTCGCAGCAGGTCGGCTTCAACGCGCTGACGCAGTTTATGGGGGTGCTGAGCGATCCGATCGGCCATGGCGGCGGCTTCGGGGGCGCAGGACCCGCGACCGGCTATGCCGAAGAAGGCGAGCAGGCGAGTGCTTACGCGTCGCGGCGCACCAGCGATGCCTTCGCGATGTTCACCAAGGCGGCGCCGGCGTCTTACGTGCCGCGCTGGAATGTCTGGGCCTCCGGCTTCGGCGGCGGCCAGTCGATCAGCGGCAATGCTGGCCTCGGCACCAGCGACACGACGAGCCGCATCGCGGGTGCGGCAGTCGGCGCCGACTATCGCTTCTCGCCGAACACGATCGCGGGCTTTGCGCTCGCGGGTGGCGGCAGCAGCTTCGGCGTCAGCAATCTCAGCAGCGGCCGCTCGGATCTGTTCCAGGCTGGAGCCTATGCCCGCCACACCATCGGCGCGGCCTATGTGACGGGCGCGCTGGCCTATGGCTGGCAGGACGTCACCACCACGCGCAACGTCACGATCGCGGGTCTCGACGTGCTGCGGGCGCGCTTCAATGCCAACGCATTGTCGGGCCGTATTGAAGGCGGCTACCGCTTCGTCGCCCCCGTCGCCGGAGGTGTCGGCGTGACGCCTTATGCGGCCGGACAGTTCACGACGCTGTGGCTGCCGTCCTATGCCGAACAGGCCGTGACCGGCAACAACACGTTTGCGCTGGCCTATGGCGCGCAGACTGTCACCGACACGCGCAGCGAGCTCGGCATCCGTACCGACAAATCCTGGGCGCTGCCGGGCGCGGTGCTGACGCTGCGCGGCCGCGAGGCGTGGATGCACGATTACAACCCGAACCGCAGCATCGGCGCGACCTTCACGGCGCTGCCCGGCGCGTCCTTCGTCGTCAACGGCGCGACCCAGCCGCGCGACGCCTGGTTGTCGACGCTGGCGGCCGACGTGACATTCGTCAGCGGCTGGTCGCTGGCGGCAACGCTCGACAGCGAATGGGCGCAGCATGCCACCACGTATACGGGCAAGGGCACCGTTCGTTACCAGTGGTGAGTGACGGGGAGGGCGCTGCCCGTCCTCCGTCGCATGTTCGAGATGCCGCCGCCGCTGCTGGTTCGCGCCGAGCGGGCGATCGCGTAGCGCGCCCGGCGTCTCGGGCCGGCGTGATCATTCGGCCGCCATGCGAGCCGGTGCAGCAGACAGGCCGTAAACGTCGAGCGTAGATGCGATCATCCTGTCGAGCGCGAAACGCTCGCGCACGAAGGCGGGGCCCGCGGCCGAAGCCTGCTTCAGCAGTTCCGATCGACGGTGCAGATCAAGGATCTTCGCCGCAATGGCCTCGGCGCTGTGATCGTCGACGATCCAGCCGGTGACGCCGTCGCAGACGGCTTCCGGCGTGCCGCCGACGCGTGTCGCGACGACGGGCGTGCCGATCGACTGCGCCTCGATCAGCACATTCGGCAGGCCTTCGCCGCGCGATGTCAGCAGCAGCAGATCGAACATCGACATCGCCGCCAGCGGATTGTCCGTGACGTCGGCGAGGACGATCAGGTCCGTAAGCCCCAACGCGCGGATATGGTCCTCCATCGCCGCGCGGTGAGAGCCATGGCCATGGATGAGGAATCGCGCGTGCGGGAGAGCGGCCGCAATCCGGGATGCGACCTCGAGCCAGAGCATGGGGCGCTTCTGCCTCACGAGGCGAAACACCCCGCCGATCAGGAAGGCCTCCGGCGGGATGCCGAACGCGGACCGCATGTCGGTCACGGCCGCGCGCGGAAGCCGCTCATGGGCGTCGAAGCCAAGCCCGTTGGCGACGACGCCGATCCGGCCGGGGGCGATGCCGAGCCAGCGCGCACAATCGTCGGCTCCGGCGCGGGAATTGTTGATGAGCACGATTTGCGGAGCCGTGGCGAGCGCCTGATAGCCCGGCCGCATGAACGGCTGGTTGAAGCTGTAGCGCGACGGATTGAGGTTGCGGCCGGACAGCACGATTTTCGGCACGCCGGTCAGCAGCGCCGCAAGGCCGGCGCAGACATTGTCCCGGTCGAGCCAGGCATGGACGATCGCAGGCCGCCGCCGCTGAAACTCCAGCATCAGATTGGTGACGTGAACGACGACCGCTTCCGGCAGGAAATGCGCGACCTCCGCGAGAGCCTGATGGACGCGCGGATCGTCGCCGCGCGTCACGGCCTGTTCGATCGCGCAGGCCGGCACACCGGCGGCCGCAAGTCGCGGCAGATGAAAGCCGTCACGCCGCTTGTTGTCGTCGAGGCTTGTCGCAAGCAGCGCCACATCGAGGCCGCGGCGCCGCAGCCCGATCGCGGTGTTGGCCGCCTGCCTTTCGGCGCCGCCGGGCGAGAGGCTGCTGATGACGAGCACGATCGGCCCGTCGCGGCCGACGTCTTCAGGCGGCCGCGCGGTGACGATGCGCGCGAAAGCCTCCTCCACGGAGCGTGGTGCGGAATTGCGATCGATTGACTCCGGCTCTGGACGAAACGGGAGCACGCGCGAGAGGCGGGAAAGAAGTGCCATCCTGAACTGAAACTGCCACTCTGATGGCTGGAACGAAATGCGGTGAAGCGTTTCGGCAAGCGCAGCTGCGCTGTCAACGAGGCATGCCGCCGCAGCGATCGCCTGCGTTGCCGCTTTCTCCCGCTGCGCGTGGAGTCCCGTGCCGGCTCGCGCACGCTCCTGCGCCGGACATGATGAGTATCAGCAACAAAGTAACGCGATTTCCGGCCGGTTCCCGAAGGCGATAGCTCGCGGTGCCGATCCAGCCTTATGTCGATGGAGGGCGGTGCCTGGCTGGGCACCGGGGAATGGGAATTGGAATGGGAATGGGAATGCGGCGGCGGTGCCGCCTGGTGCGCGAGCGATCTACGCTTTGGCGTCGTGCGCGTGTATCAGAGCGTCGTCGTCAACGGCGCCGCGCAGCCGCGCGATGCCTGGCTGTCGACGGCGGCTGCCGAGGTGAAGTTCGTCAGCGGCCGGGCGCTGGCGGCGAGCCTCGAGAGCCAATGGGTCCCGCACGCCACCAGCTATTCCGGCAAGGGCAGCTTCCGTTATCAGTGGTGAAGGCGACTGAAGCCAGCCCTCGGCATTGAGCCGCAGGTCCATGGCCCCGGTGAGCGCGATGCAGGGCGAGATGATCGCATCACAGTCACAATCCTACCTTCCACAGGAGAAGATCTGAACCTCCCGCGGCGCAGCAAGCGCCGTGGGCTTCGTCGCCAAAGGATGGCGCGCTAGCACTGGCCATATCCCAATGTTAGGTTGCATCTTTTGGAGATTTTTGTGCTGGACCAGATTGCCCGCTTTGCGGTTCGCACGCTGCGGTCCAGGTACCGCGATCAAAGGGCCGAGCTGCGCGCGCTGCACAGCCACATTCGTTCCGGTGACGTCGTCTGCGACGTCGGAGCCAACAAGGGAAGCTATCTCTACTGGCTGGCGCGGTGGTGCGGGGAGGGGCGTCTCGTCGCCTTCGAGCCGCAGCCATCGCTCGCGCATCTGCTTTCCGATCTCTGCACGACATTGCGGTTTCGGAACGTCGTGATCGAGCCCAAGGCGGTTTTCTCGACCGACGGCGATCTGGAATTGTTCGTTCCGGATGGACATCAGCCGGGCGCGTCCCTGATCTGTCCTTCGGGCACCTTCACCAGGGTGCATGTGCCGACGGTCGCGCTGGACAGCTATTTCGACGAACGGACGCCCATCTCGGCGATCAAGATCGACGTCGAAGGCGCCGAGCTCGACGTTCTGAAAGGAGCGGAGCGGATTCTGCGCCAGTACAGGCCGCTCATCATCGTCGAGTGCGAGGATCGTCACCACGTCCGGGGAAGCGTCCACGACGTCTTCTCCTATCTGGCAGCGCTCGGTTATCGGGGAAGCTTCATCAACGGCAACGAGGTTCTGCCGATCGAGCGCTTCGACGTCGCCAAGCATCAGCGGCAGGAGGGGGAATGGTTCTGGAAGAAGCCCGGCTATTGTCACAACTTCATTTTTGAACCCGGGAAAGCCTAGCGCCCCTTTTCAGAACGATGCGGCACTTTCGCGCGAGCCGCTTTCCCGATGGCGCGGCGGCCGGAGATGGGCTTCTATGGCGTGATAAAAAAATGGAGGAAATCATGCGGTTCATTGCTCTCGCGACGGCTCTGCTGTTGCCATTGAGCGGGGCGGTCGCCCAGGATTACCCGACGCGTCCCATCACCATGCTGGTGCCGTACGCCGCGGGCGGGCCGACCGACACCATCGCGCGCCTGACGGCGGCGGGCATGGGCAAATCCCTCGGCCAGCAGATCATCGTCGAGAACGCGACCGGCGCCGGCGGCACGATCGGCACGACCCGCGCCGCGCGCGCCCAGCCGGACGGCTACACGCTGCTGATCCATCACGTCGGCATCTCCACCGCGGCCACGCTGTACCGCAATCTCAGCTATGACACCAAGACGGCCTTTGCCCCGATCGGGCTCGTGACGAATGCGCCGATGACCATCATCGCGCGTTCGGATTTTCCGGCTGACACGCTCAAGGAACTGGTCGCCTATGCCCAGCAGCAGGGCGACAAGCTGACCTACGCCAATGCCGGCCTGGGCGCGGCGTCGCATCTCTGCGGGATGCTGTTCATGACGGCGATCCAGAAGCAGCTCACCACGATTCCCTACAAGGGCAACGGTCCGATCATGAACGATCTGCTCGGCAGGCAGATCGATCTCACCTGCGATCAGGCGACGAACACCACGGGTCCGATCTCGGCCAAGCAGGTCAAGGCCTATGCCGTCACCACGAAGGATCGGCTCAAGAGCCTGCCGGATCTGCCGACCGCCGACGAAGCCGGGCTCAAGGGTTTCGAACTCGGCGTCTGGCACGGCATCTATGCCCCCCAGGGCACGCCGCCCGCGATCGTCCAGAAGCTGACGGCGGCGCTCCAGGCCGCTCTCAGGGATCCCACCTTGATCGCCCGGTTCAACGACATCAACACCGAGCCCGCCCCCCAGGACAAGGCGACGCCGGAGGCGCTGGGCGCGATGCTGGCGAGTGAGGTCGATCGCTGGGCGCCGATCATCAAGGCCGCGGGACAGTATGCGGACTGAGGCTGCCGACCGCCGTCCAGCGGTCTCCAGCCGGGGTATGTCCCACTTTGCATGGGGTTGTTTTCGAGGGTCTCGAATCTACTCCGCCGCCGCGTCGAATTCCGTGCTCGCCTCGAGCCATTGCTCCTCGGCGCGGGCGAGGGCCTCGGCCGCGTTGGCGCGCGCCTTCGACAGCTGCGCGGCCTGCTTGGGGTCGCGCGTGAAGATGTCGGGCAGCGACAGCGCGGCGTCGATCTTGGCGATGATCTCGCCGACGCGGGCAATCTCGGCCTCGGCTTCGGCGATGCGCTTCTTCAGCGCGCCGCGATTGTCCGATCTCGGCCGCGGCGGCTTCTCGGGCGCGGCGCCGCGCTCGCGCTGGACGGGCTCGCCATTGCGCGATGACAGCACCAGGCGGCGGTATTCGTCGAGGTCGCCGTCGTAATTGGTGACGGTGCGGTCTGCGACGATCCACAGCCGGTCGGCGCAGGCCTCGATCAGATAGCGGTCGTGCGAGACCATGATGACGGCGCCGGGAAACTCGTTGATGGCCTCGGCCAGCGCGGCGCGGCTGTCGATGTCCAGATGGTTGGTCGGCTCGTCCAGGATGATCATGTTGGGGCCGAAGAAGGTGGCGAGCCCGAGCAGCAGCCGCGCCTTTTCGCCGCCCGACAGCTTGCCCACCTTGGTGTCGGCCGCCTTGCCGGAAAAGCCGATGGCGCCGGCGCGGGCGCGTACCTTGGCCTCGGGTGCATCGCCCATCAGCTTGCGGACGTGGTCGTAGGTCGAGGCGTCCTCGTTCAGTTCGTCGAGCTGGTGCTGTGCGAAATAGGCGATCGACAGCTTGTCGGCGCGCGTCACCCTGCCCGAGAACGGCGCGAGTCGTCCGGCGAGCAGCTTGACCAGCGTCGACTTGCCATTGCCGTTGGCGCCGAGCAGCGCGATGCGGTCGTCATTGTCGATGCGCAGCGTGACGCGGTTCAGCACGGGCTTTTCAGGATCGTAGCCGACCGAGACGTTGTCGGCCGCGATGATCGGCGGCGACAGGAGCTTCTCCGGCGCGGGGAAGCTGATCTCGCGCACGTCGTCGGTCACCAGCGCCGTGATCGGCTTCAGCCGCTCCAGCATCTTGACGCGGGATTGCGCCTGCCGCGCCTTGGAGGCCTTGGCCTTGAAGCGGTCGACGAAGGCCTGCAGGCGGGCGCGTTCGGCCTCCTGGCGCTTGACCGCCTTGGCGTCGAGCAGTTCGCGCGCGGCGCGCTGCTCCTCGAAGGAGGAATAGGTTCCCTTGTAGAGCGTGAGCTTGCCGCGCTCCAGATGCAGGATCTGGTCGACCGAACTCTCCAAGAGGTCGCGGTCATGGCTGATCACGATCACCGTGCGCGGATAATGCGCGAGGTGATCCTCCAGCCACAGCGTGCCTTCGAGGTCGAGATAGTTGGTGGGCTCGTCGAGCAGCAACAGGTCGGGCGCCGCGAACAGCGTGGCGGCGAGCGCGACGCGCATGCGCCAGCCGCCGGAGAATTCGGCGCAGGGACGCTGCTGGTCGGCGGCGGAGAAGCCGAGGCCGGACAGGATCGCGGCGGCGCGGCTCGGCGCCGAATGCGCGTCGATGTCGACGAGGCGGGTCTGGATTTCGGCGATGCGGTCCGGGTCGGTGACGTGCTCGGCCTCCGCGAGCAGCGCGTCGCGTTCGAGGTCGGCCTTGAGCACGACCGAGATCAGGCTCTCGGGGCCGTTCGGTGCCTCCTGGGCGAGACTGCCGATGCGCCAGCGCGGCGGCAGCGTCACCGTGCCATGCTCGGCGGCGAGTTCGCCGCGGATGACCTTGAACAGCGTCGATTTGCCGGTGCCGTTGCGCCCGACCATGCCGACGCGCGCCCCCGGCGTGATCTGGACTGAACTCTGGTCGATCAGAAGGCGTCCGGCGAGCCGGACGGAGAGGTCGGAGATGGACAGCATGCGGGCGTTGTCACCGCAGCAGGGCGCAAACGCAACCCCGTTTCTGGCGGCATGATCCGGAAAAGAGGCTGGCCTCGGGCTCGCCGATTGTCTAGCGGGACTCGCGCTCGCGCTGCCTCAGCGCGTTGAGCAGATGCTCGAGATTGGTCGGCAGCCGGGGGTCTGGGCGGAGGTTCTGCTGAAGCCGTTCGCCCACCGCATCGCAGATCGAGCGGCTGGTGCGCCGGTCGAGTTGCTCGCTGTCATTGGCGGAAAGGCCAGTCATGACGGGGGTCCATGTTGCAGTGTGAAGACACCTTGACAATGCGCTGGCCCCCTAAATTGTTTCGCCTCACGTGGGAAATGCCTGGTCTTCTCGTAAAGATTGCATGAAGGGCCGCGCCTTTGCGACGCGAGAAAAAAAGCCCCGGCGGGGGGATCGCCGGGGCTTTCAGGTGGTACCTCGGGGGGAAGGTACCTGGGGACGGGGCAGTCTCGCTCAGTAGCAGCGGTTGATCAGGCGCCAGCGCGGACCCCACGGGGTCGGGACCAGCCGGCGCACATAGCAGCCGCCATAGCCGTAGGAGACGGGGCCGCCGACATAGAAGCGCGGTCCGCCCCAGCCATAGCCGCGGTGCCAGCCACCTCCGCCGCCATGCCAGCCCCAGCCGCCATGCCAATGGGCCGAAGCGGTGGTCGGAGCCAGCGCGGCGCCCAGTGCGAGAGCGGCGACGGCGGCAAGCGAAAGTTTCCTCAACATGGTGGTCTCCCAGAGCTGCCGGCGCGGGGGATACCGCGTCGTTGAAAGCCTCTCGAAACGCCCGCCGTCCGGATCGAACTGCCGATGGGGCAGGGTTTCGATGCGACCAACCTTACCCCGGGGAAGCTGAACCGATCCCTGACGCCGCCTTCAGATTGGGTTCATCTCGGTGAAATTGTTGTAATCCATGTGGAATCCGGCAAAGAGGGGGGCGCACCGACGCGCCTGTGTGGCGCCGACCGCGCTCGCTTGCCGTTCAGCGGCGGCGCCGATATAAGCCCGGCAACTCCGAACCACCCTTTTCCTCAAGGACATGACGATGGCCATCGAACGTACCTTCTCGATCATCAAGCCCGACGCGACCGCCCGCAATCTCACCGGGGCCGTCAACGCGGTCATCGAAAAGGCGGGCCTGCGCATCGTCGCGCAGAAGCGCATCCGCATGACCAAGGAGCAGGCCGAGACCTTCTACGCCGTCCACAAGGCGCGGCCGTTCTTCGGCGAACTCGTCGAGTTCATGACCTCGGGTCCGGTCGTGGTGCAGGTGCTGGAAGGCGAGAACGCGGTCGCCAAGTATCGCGACGTGATGGGTGCGACCGATCCGTCCAAGGCGGCCGACGGCACCATCCGCAAGCTCTACGCCAAGTCGATCGGCGAGAACTCCGCGCACGGTTCGGATGCGGCGGAGACCGCCGCGGTCGAGATCGCGCAGTTCTTCTCGGGCAACGAGATCGTCGGCTGATCCATCGGCCGGCGGGAGCGCGATGGATCCCGTCGCGCTCTCTTCGAATTGGGGCACGATCGTCCGAAACAGCGCCGACGCGCGCTTTTCGGATGATGTTTTGAATTCTTCGGGGCGAAAGGACGTAGTGTGAACTGGCTCTGGCAGATCTTCGACCCCGCGACGCTCGGGTCGTTCTTCACCCAGTTCCGCAACGAGATGGCTGCGCCCACCTTCTGGATCGCGGTCGGCAAGATCATCTGGATCAATATCCTGCTCTCCGGCGACAACGCGCTGGTGATCGCGCTCGCCTGCCGCGGCCTGAAACCGAAGCACCGGCTCTGGGGCATGATCTTCGGCGCCGGCGCTGCCGTGCTGCTGCGGATCATCTTCACCGGCATCGTCGCCAGCCTGATGGAACTGCCCTACCTGAAGCTGGTCGGCGGCCTCGCGCTGATCGTGATCGCGGCCAAACTGCTGGTGCCGGAGCAGGAAGACGAGGACGGCGTCGAATCGGCCTCGCATCTGTGGCAGGCGGTGCAGATCGTGGTCGTCGCCGACATCGTGATGTCGCTCGACAACGTCATCGCGGTCGCCGCCGCGGCCAATGGCAGCGTGCCGCTGCTGGTGCTCGGCCTTGCCATCAGCGTGCCGCTGATCGTGGCCGGTGCGGCGCTGATCATGGCGCTGCTGGCCCGGCTGCCGGTACTGGTCTGGGCCGGCGCAGCGCTGCTCGGCTGGATCGCGGGCGAGGTGATCGCGACCGATCCCGGCATCGCGCCGATGCTGCACAAGGTATTCGAGGGCCCGGTCGGTGCCTCGCTCGACGGCCTGCTCGGCGCGCTGCGGATTCCCCCGCAGTTCGGCCATGGCGGCTCCGGCGGCGAATATCTCTGCGCCATCCTGGGCGTGGTCGTCGTGCTGGTGGTCGGCTCAATCTGGCGCCGGCGCAGCATGAACGCGGCCGCGCTCGAGGCGTCCGAGCACCACGCCAAGGCGTCGGCGGAGTGATCGTTCAGTCGATCGTGCCGAATTCGGTCACGGGCGTCATCCAGTAGACCAGCCGCGTGCCGGCGAACGCCTGGCGCAGCCGGTCGAGCAGGCGGCCGGCATCGCCCGGCGTCAGAACCATCTGCACCATGGCCTGATCGGCGTGACCCTTCACCCGTTCCGCCCCCGTGTGCAATCGGACCTCCGTTCCATGGCCGGCCGCATGCGATGCGGTGAAGCCCGGGACCAGGTCGGTCTGTTCCGACAGATGGTCGAACACCTCCTCGCGGAGCCGGTGCGGCACGATCAATGTCAGGCACACGCGCTGTTCGTTCATTTCGTCACCGTGGGCGTCCCGTAGCGGCGATAGAGGATCGGCAGGAGGATCAGGGTGAGCAGGGTGGAGGACAGGAGCCCTCCGATCACGACCACCGCGAGCGGCCGCTGCACTTCGGACCCCGGCCCCGAGGCGAACAGCAGCGGGATCAGCCCAAGCGCCGTGATACTGGCGGTCATCAGCACCGGCCGCAGCCGGCGCATGGCGCCATCGACCACGATCCGGTGCTCGCTGAGGCCGTGGGCGCGGAGCTGGTTGAAATAGGAGACCAGAACGACCCCGTTCAGCACCGCAATGCCCAGGAGCGCAATGAAGCCGACGGAGGCCGGCACCGACAGGTAATTGCCCGTCAGCACCAATGCGAAGACGCCTCCGATCAGCGCGAAGGGGATGTTGACGAGCACCAGCAAGGCCTGACGGATGGCCCCGAAGGTGGTGAACAGCAGAAGGAAGATCAGCCCGATCGCGACCGGCACGACGATCGACAGACGCGCCGCCGCGCGTTGCTGATTCTCGAACTGGCCGCCCCAGGTCAGCCGGTAGCCCTCCGGAAGCGGCAGGTCGGTCGTGACCTTCTGGCGCGCTGCCTCGACGAAGCCCACCATGTCGCGTCCGCGCACATTGGCACGCACCACGCTCATCCGCGCGCCGTCTTCGCGATCGATCTTCACCGGTCCGTCCACCCGCTGGATGCGCGCGACCTGGGAGAGCGCGACGTGCCTTCCCGAGGCCAGCGTCAGCGGCAGGCTGGCGAGCAGTGTCGGGGCCTCCCGCGTGGCCTTGCTGCCGCGGATCAGGATCGGCGTACGGCGTCCCGGTTCCAGCGCGGTCCCGATCGTGCGGCCTTCGATCTGGGTTCGAAGCGAGGCGGCGATGGCGTCCACGGTGAGTCCGAGCCGGCCTGCTTCCATACGGTTGACCGCCACGGTGTAGTATTGGGCGCCCTCGTTGAGCGTCGTGTAGACGTCTTCGGCGCCCTCGATCCCGGACAGGATGGCGGCGAGCCTTGCCGCGGTTTCGTTCAACCGGGCGATGTCCGGGCCGAAGATCTTGACCGCGACGTCGCCGCGGACGCCGCTGATCATCTCCTGAACCCGCATGTCGATCGGCTGGGTGAAGCTGAGCGAGATGCCGGGAAAGTCGACGAGCACGTCGCGCAGCTTCTGCAGCAGCGCTTCGCGATCCTCGGTCTGCCGCTCTTCAGCCGGTTTCAGGACCAGGAACGTATCGGTCTGGTTCGGCCCCATCGGGTCGAGCCCGAGTTCGTCCGACCCGGTGCGCGCGACGATGCCGGCAATGTCCGGCACGGCCAGCAGCGCGGTCTGCAGGCGCGCATTGATGGCGAGGGATTCATCGAGATTGACCGAGGGCAGCGTCTCGACGCTGACGATGACGTCGCCTTCGTCCATGGTGGGCATGAAGGTCTTGCCGAGCCGCGTATAGGCCACGCCGGCCGCGATCAGGCCGATCAGCGCCGCAGCCATGACTTTCCGCTCGTTCCTGAGGGCCCAGTCGAGCGCCGGCGCGTAGATCCGCTGGGCCATGCGAACCAGCAGCGGATCGCGGTGCGAGGCGGAGGTGAGCACGAAGGAGGTCGCGACCGGAATGACGGTCAGCGCCAGCAGCAGCGAGCCGGCGAGCGCGAAGATGATCGCGAGCGCCACGGGGATGAAGAGCTTGCCCTCCAGTCCCTGCAAGGTCAGCAGGGGGATGAATACGATGATGATGATGAGCACGCCCGAGGCGACCGGCTCCAGCACTTCGCACACCGAACGGTACACGAGATGGATCAGGGGCGTGGGCCTGTCCGGGTCGTGTTTTGCAAGATTGCCGACGATGTTCTCGACCACGACCACCAGCGCGTCGATCAGCATGCCGATCGCGATCGCGAGTCCGCCGAGACTCATCAGATTTGCCGACATTCCCGCGAGGCGCATCGCGATCAGCGCGATCAGGATGGCCAGTGGGAGGCTGAAGGCGATCACCAGCGAGGCGCGCCAATTGCCGAGGAACAGCAGCAGCAGGACGATGACGAGCACGGTGGCCTCGCCGAGAGCACGTACCACGGTGCCGACGGCGCGGTTGACCAGTCTGCTGCGGTCATAGAAGACGTTGAGCGAAACGCTCTTCGGCAAGGATGGCTGCAATTCGGCGAGCCGGGCACGAACGTCGCTGACCAGTTGACCGGCATTGGCGCCGCGCAGGCCCAGCACCAGCCCCTCGACGGTCTCGCCCTTTCCATTCGACGTCACCGCACCGTAGCGGGTCAGGGCTCCGACCTGGACGCTGGCGACGTCGTTGACGAGGATCGGCACGCCGTCACGCGTGTCGACGACGATGGCCTTGATATCATCGATCGAGCGGATACTGCCCTCGATCCGAACCAGCGCGCTGTCCTCGCCCTGGTTCACCCGGCCAGCGCCGTCGTTGCGGCTGTTCGCCTCGATGGCCCGGCGAAAGAGGTCGTAGGAGATTCCGCGGGCGGCCAATGCATCGTTGCGCGGCACGATCTCGAAGGCGCGGACGTATCCGCCCAGCGCATTGACATCCGCGACCCCCGGGACCGTGCGCAATGCCGGGCGGATCACCCAGTCGAGCAGCGATCGACGCTCCCCCAGCGAAAGTTCGGTGCTGTCGATGGTAAACATGAACATCTCGCCGAGCGGACTGGTGATCGGCGCAAGACCGCCGTTCACGCCGTCGGGGAAGTCGCGGGAGATGTTCGACAGCCGCTCGGAAACCTGGTTTCGCGCCCAATAGAGATCAGTCCCGTCTTCGAAGTCGACCGTGATGTCGGCAAGGGCATATTTCGTGGTCGACCGAAGCACCTTCTTGTTCGGCAGACCCAGCAATTCGAGTTCGATGGGGACGGTGATGCGCTGCTCCACCTCCTCGGGGGTGAGGCCGGGGGCCTTCATGATGATCTTCACCTGCACCGGCGAGACGTCAGGAAAGGCGTCGACCGGGAGGCCGGGCAGCAGGACGGCGCCGGCACCGATGAGCAGGAGTACGCCGAGAACGACCAACAGCCGCTGTGACAACGCGAAGGCGACGACGCGCCGGAGCATTATTGTCCCAGTCCGGATAGCATGCCGCGGAGCGCCGAGATTCCCCCGGTCGCAATCTGGTCCTTCTCGGTGATCGGACCGGCGACGACGACGTGATCCTGGTCCTCGGCCAGCAGCGTCACGGGAACCAGCCGAAATCCGCCGTCGATCGCAACGAACACCGACGTCTGTTCGCCGCGCCGGATCAATCCTGAATAGGGAATCTCCCAGGCGCTTTCGCCGGCCGAGAGAAAGCCGATGCGGGCGGCTGCGGTCTGGCCCGGGTGCAGTTCGCCGTCGTTGGCGACTTCGGCGCGCACCAGGATGGTCTGGGTGGATGGATCGGTGGTCTCCGAGACGAGCACGACCTTGCCGGGGGTGGAATAGCCTTCGATCTCGACCCTCGCGCCGGCGCGGATGAGCCGGATATTGGCGGCAGGAACGGCGATTTCGGCCCAGAGCGGCGTCAGCCGCGCCAGCTTGACGAGCGGCGCGGATTGATCGACGCGCTGTCCCGGCGCCACCGCGATGTCCACCACGGAGGCGGTCTGCGGCGAGTTCACGGTCAGGCTGGATGTGATCGCGGCCTGCTGCGCCAGTCGCGTGATGGCCTCGTCGGTCATGCCGCTGAGATGCAGCATCTGCCGACGTTCGGCGACCACGAGGGAGGCCTGACGCGCCTCCGCCTGACTTGCCTCGAGCACCCGCTGAGGGACGGCCTTGCCCTCGAACAGGTCGAGGTTGCGCTTGAGTTGCTGGGTCGTGAGGACCTCCTGCGCGAGTGCCTGCAGGTAGTCGCGCTGCTGGGAGACGAAACTGGGACTCTCCATTGCGACCAGCGGCTGGCCGGCCGAGGCGTGGTCGCCGCGTCCGACCATGAGATTGGCGACCATTCCGGCGACCGGCGCGCTGACGACCCACAATTGCGGGGTCGGGATCACGATCTGGACCGGGTAGGGCAGTGTCAGGTCGGTTCGGCTCGCGATGGGACGAGCCACGCGCACCCCGAGATTGCGGGCCTGCGCCTCGCTCAGCTTCAACTCATTCTGGGGGCCTGCAGCGGGTGCGGAAGCGACATGCAAACAACTCAGGACAACGCCCAGGGCGAGCGCGAACAGAATGTCGCCGAGCGCTGTCCGACCGTGGGCCGGGGCGCGAATCCCAGGATCGAAAGCCATGCAGGTGCGGTCCAGACCAATGCGTGCGCACAATATCCGGGCGACACGACAGCGAGTTGATTTGCATCAATGGATGTCAGCTCGGCGGCACGATTCGCACGCCGGCTTTGGTGCGCGTGGACGCAACCGCCGTGATGCCGGTCCGCTTCCGCGTCAGCGCCGGACGATCGAGCCGGCGCGGCCGACCAGACGGGCGAGCTGCTTGAAGCGGCTGCCGACGCGGTCGGCGACGAGATCGCCGAGCCGGTGCTCGAAGACCAGCATCAATTTGCGGCCCTGGCTGCGGAAATGCGTCGCCGGCAGCACGCCCGGCCTGGCCGCGGAGATCAGGTGCGCGACCCGGAACGCCGCGCCCAGCAGCCGCGCGCGGTCGAGCTGCGCCGGCGTCAGCAGTTCCAGCGTGGTGGCGGGCGGGTGGTTCTCCTCGCTGAGGCCGGCATAGCGATAGAACACCGACAGCCCGACAAAGGCGCGCTCTGTGTGGGTGATGGCGCCGAAATTGCCGTTGACGACGAGGCTCAGGGTCTGCTCGCCGCGGTGGTCGGGATGGACGCGCCAGCCGATGTCGGAGAGCAGGCATGCGGCGTGGCGCAGCCGGCGCTCCTCCGCGGTCTCGCGCAGCTTGACGACACGGACGAAACGGTCGGTCCAGGCGATCAGCTCCTGCGCGTGCTTGGCCGAGCGCGACAGCAGCCGGTTCAGTTCCTCGGCCGCGCAGATCAGCCCGTCCTTGTTGCGTTCGGCCTCGGGCAGCTTCTCGTGCAGCAGGCCCTCCCGCACGCCGAAGGTCGAGAACACGATGGTCTTCGGCCTGGCCACCCGGATGATGTGTTCGAGGACCAGCGCCGCGTAGGTCAGGAGCGGCCGGCGTGCGTCGGCCACGACCTCGATGTCGGCGAGCGTGCCGGCGGCCGCGAGGCGGCGCAGGCGGCGCGCGAAATCGAGCGCTTCGGCTGCCGGAATCGAATAGCCGTGCATCACCTGGAGCGGGTAGCCGCTCTGGATGATGTGGATGCGGGCGAGCGCGCGCCAGGTGCCGCCGACCGCATAGAAGGTGCGGCCGCTGCCGGCGGCGAGCTGCGGGACGCCATCGAGTTCCTCGCGCACGATGCGGTCGGCGCGCTTGAGCGATTGGTGGGCGAGGTCCTGCAGCGCGAGCCCGCCGAGCGGCAGCGTGACGCCGCTGCGCACGGTGTTCCTGCGCACGTCGATCAGCTCCAGCGAACCGCCGCCGAGATCGCCGACGATGCCGTCGGGCTGGTGGATGCCCGAGATCACTCCGAGCGCCGACAGCCGCGCCTCGCGTGGCCCCGACAGGATTTCGATCTTCACCGCACAGATGCGCTCGGCCCTGACGATGAAGTCGGGTCCGTTGGAAGCGTCGCGGCATGCGGCGGTGGCGATCGCGAACACGCGGCCGACCTGCATCACCCGGCACAGCGCGCGGAACCGCTTCAGCGCGGTCAGTGCCTTCTGCACGGCGTCGGGCGCGAGCAGGCCGGTGCTCTGCACCTCGCGGCCAAGGCCGCACAGCGTCTTCTCGTTGAAGATCGGAATGAGGCTCCGCGTCAGTCCTTCATAGACGACGAGACGAACCGAATTGGAACCGATGTCGATGACGGCGACGCTCGAGCCCCGCTTGCGCGGCCGCTTCACGTGAGAAATCCCGGATCAGGGCTGCTGACGTTCGTTCCGGCGCGTGAGACGGCGCGGCGAGGATTCCTTGAGCGACTTTCCACGGCCAGACAGACTCGGATTTGTCATGAAGTAATTGTGGACGTTGAAAGGCTCCTCGCCCTTCGCGGTCTTCATACGCGTTGAGGACCCGTCCGGCAACAATTGCCAGCTCTGCTCATTGTCCTTCAGGTTCGCGACCATGATCTGCTCGAGAACCTGCTGATGCACCGTGGGATTTTGCAACGGACAGAGCACCTCGACGCGCCGGTCGAGGTTGCGCGGCATCATGTCGGCGGAGGAGATATACACAGCCGCCTTGGCGCTCGGCAGGCCCTGGCCCATGCCGAAGCAGTAGACCCGGCCATGTTCCAGGAAGCGTCCGATGATCGACTTGACGCGGATGTTCTCCGACAGGCCGGGAATGCCCGGCCGCAGGCAGCAGATACCGCGCACCACGAGCTCGACCTGGACGCCGGCCTGGGAGGCCTCGTAGAGCGCGTCGATGATGTCAGGGTCGACCAGCGCGTTCATCTTCATCCAGACGGCGCCGGGACGGCCATGCCGGGCATGGGCGGTCTCGCCCTGGATGTGCTCGATGATGCGCTTGCGCAAGGTCAGCGGCGACACCGCCATCCGCTCCAGATCGCTCGGGGCGGCATAGCCGGTGATGAAATTGAACACGCGCGCCGCGTCCCGGCCGATGGTCGGGTCGGAGGTGAAGTAGGAGAGATCGGTGTAGATGCGCGCCGTGACGGGGTGATAGTTGCCGGTGCCGGTATGGACATAGGTGGTGAGACCGCCGCCCTCGCGGCGCACCACCATCGACAGCTTGGCGTGCGTCTTCAGTTCGAGGAAGCCGTAGACGACCTGCACGCCGGCGCGTTCGAGGTCGCGCGCCCAGCGGATGTTGGCCTCCTCGTCGAAGCGCGCCTTCAGCTCGATCAGCGCGGTGACGGACTTGCCGGCTTCGGCGGCTTCGGCGAGCGCGCGCACGATCGGTGAATTGTTGGAGGTGCGGTACAGCGTCTGCTTGATCGCGACCACGTCGGGATCGCGTGCCGCCTGCTGCAGGAACTGCACGACGACGTCGAAGGATTCGTAGGGGTGATGGACGACGAGGTCCTTCTGCCGGATCGCGGCAAAGATGTCGCCGCCATGCTCGCGCACCCGCTCGGGATGGCGCGGCACGTAAGGCGTGAATTCGAGGTCGGGCCGGTCGATGCGGGTGAGCTGCGAGAGCTCGTTCATGGCGAGCACGCCGTCCACCACGAAGGCTTCGTCGTCGGCTGCCGAGAGCGCATGCTGCACGAAGCTGCGCAGCTCCTCAGGCATCTTGGCATCGATCTCGAGCCGGATCACCGAGCCGCGGCGGCGGCGCTTGAGCGCGGTCTCGAACAGGCGGACGAGGTCTTCGGCCTCTTCCTCGATCTCCAGCTCGGAGTCGCGGATGATCCGGAAGGAGCCCTGGCCATGGACGTTGTAGCCGGGGAACAGGCGGTTGATGAACAGGGCGGTGGCCTGTTCCAGCGAGATCAGGCGGACCGAACCTTCCGCGGGCAGACGGATGAAGCGGTCGATCTTGCCGGGCATGCGGATCAGGGCGTTCATCTGCCTGCCGTCGGCGGCCCGCGTCAGCTGCAGCGCGATGGTGAAACCGAGGCTGGGGATGAACGGGAAGGGGTGGGCGGGGTCGATCGCCAGCGGCGTCAGCAGCGGGAACACGTTGTTGAGGAAATAATCCTCGATCCAGGCGCGTTCGGTCTTGGTGACGTCCTTGCCGTCGACCAGAAAGATGCCGACATCGGCCAGCGAGCCGCGCAGATCGCGCCAGATCGCCTGCTGGTCGGAGGCCAGTTCGGACACGGTGTGATTGATCAGCGCAAGCTGTTCGGACGGCGTCAGGCCGTCCGGGCTGCGCTCGGCAATGCCCTCGCGGACCTGCGCCTTGATGCCGGCGACGCGGACCATAAAGAATTCGTCGAGGTTATTTGCCGAAATCGACAGGAATCGCACCCGCTCGAGCACCGGGTGGCTCGGATTGACCGATTCCTCCAGGACGCGGCGGTTGAAGTGCAGCCAGGATAGCTCGCGATTGATGAATCGCTCGGGGCTGGAGGCGATTGCCGGCAGGCCCTCGGCCTCGACGGCTTTCTCTTTTATTTCAACGGCTTGCGCGGATTCCATCAGAAGTCGGTCCATCCTGTCTCGCCTCACTTGCGACCCATGCGCAATACCAGTGAGACCATGTGTTACAGCGATGACGTTTCGATGACATTGATGTTCCGCCGGGCCTCCGCGTCAAGCGGCCTTGGCGCGGCAAAGGGTCAGGCGTCGCGCAGGAGTTCGGCGGCCAGCGCCCGGGTCACAGGGCGTCCGAGCCGCAGCGCCTCGCTGTCGAGCAGCTCCACGGCCCGCCGCGCCGCGGCCGAGGACCGCTCCAGGCGAGTGGCAAGGTAGCTGACCACGCTCTCGTCCACCGCGAGCTGGCGGTCGGCACAGAATTTCACGATCAGGCCCCGGAACAGCTGGTCGTCCGGCGGCAACAATGAGACCACCGGGATTGCGCGCAGGCGGGAGCGCAGGTCGCGAAGTTCCACTTCAAGCGAGGCCGGCGCCTCGCGCCCGGTGAACAGCACATAGGCCCCGTCCTCGCGGGCAAGGTTCATCAGGTGGAACAGGGCCCGCTCGTCGATCTCCCCGGCCTTGAGATCCTCCACCACCAGCGCACCGGTGGCGAGCGCGCCGGGCACGGCGGCCGGCGTCAGCGCATTGGCGGTGGTCGACCGTGCGCCGGCCTGCTCGGCCCAGATCGTTGCCAGGTGACTCTTGCCGCTGCCTTCCGGGCCGGCCAGCCACATGATCCGGTTTGGCCATTCCGGCCAGCTGTCGATCAGGGCAAGGCCCGCCTCGTTGGCGGGACCTTCCAGGAAATTGTCCCGGCTCAGGCTCTCCGCATGCGGAAGCGAAAACGCCAATTGTCGGGGATGAACGCGGCCTGCCACGCTTGCTTTGCTCCATGCCGGCGCGCCGGCCTTTTCGAATATGCGACGTTGAGGGGCGGGGACGCGGCGCCTTGCAGCGTCGCTTCCGGCTCATTTGGCCTCGATCGTGCTCATGTGCCGCAGCCATTCGACGAGATAGAGCGACACCGACGACAGGGTGAAGACCGTGACGAGACCCATCAGGACCATATCATAAGGCGAAGCCTTGAAGCCGAAGGCGAGCGCCGCCAGCACCAGGGCTGCATAGGCGACCTGGGCCGCCGTGTTCAGCTTGGACACTTTCGACGGGCGCATCTCGACCGGCTTGTCGAACAGCCAGGACACGATCACCGCGGCGACGATCATGATGTCGCGCGACACCACCAGGATCACGATCCAGCGAGGGATGTCGCCCCAGATGCCGAGCGACAGGTAGATCGAGACCAGCAGGGCCTTGTCCGCAAGCGGGTCGAGCAGGGCGCCCAGTTCGCTCGTCATGTTGAAACGCTTGGCCAGGAAGCCGTCGACGGCATCGCTGATGCCGGCGATCAGGAAAACGGCAAACGCCACCTCCATCTGGTTCGACACGATGGCCCAGACGATGATCGGGACCAGCAGGATGCGGCCCAGGGTAATGATGTTCGGAATACTCACACGGCGCTTCCCGGCACCCGGTCTGACCTCGAATCCGGCCCCTTTGAGGCTGAACCGGTTGATATCTACATAGTATAGGGCGGGGCGCCATGCGAGCCATTGCGCGTCCCCGGAATTCGACGTAACCAGCCGCAAACCCACTGGAAATCGGGCATGACCGACCGCAAAAACGGCCTCACTTACGCCGATTCAGGCGTCGATATCGACGCGGGCAACCGCCTGGTCGATTTGATCAAGCCGATGGTGCGCGCCACCGCCCGGCCTGGCGCCGATGCCGAGATCGGCGGGTTCGGCGGCCTGTTCGACCTCAAGGCGGCCGGTTTCAAGGATCCGGTGCTGGTCGCCGCCACCGATGGCGTCGGCACCAAGGTCAAGATCGCGATCGAGACCGGCCTTCATGGCGGCATCGGCATCGACCTCGTCGCGATGAGCGTCAACGATCTCGTGGTGCAGGGCGCCGAGCCGCTCTTCTTCCTCGACTATTTCGCCTGCGGCAAGCTCGATCCGGACGCCACCGCCTCGATCGTCGCGGGCGTTGCCGAGGGCTGCCGCGAATCCGGCTGCGCGCTGATCGGTGGCGAGACCGCCGAAATGCCCGGCCTCTACAAGGACGGCGATTACGACCTCGGCGGCTTTGCGGTCGGCGCGGCCGAGCGCGGCACGCTGCTGCCGCGCAAGGACATCGCCGCAGGCGATGCCGTGATCGGTCTCGCCTCGTCGGGCGTGCACTCCAACGGCTTCTCGCTGGTGCGCAAGATCGTGGAGCAGTCCGGCCTCGGCTTCGAGGCCCAGGCGCCGTTCTCGCCCGTCATGACGCTCGGGGGCGCGCTGCTGACCCCGACGCGGCTCTACGTCAAATCCTGCCTGCGCGCGATCCGCGAGACCGGCGCGGTGAAGGGCCTTGCCCACATCACCGGCGGCGGTTTCACCGACAACATTCCGCGCGTGCTGCCGAAGCATCTCGGCGTCGGGATCGATCTCGCGCGCCTGCCGGTGCTGCCCGTGTTCAAATGGCTGGCCGCCCAGGGCGGCATCGCCGAACTCGAAATGCTGCGCACGTTCAACTGCGGCATCGGCATGATCGCCATCGTCGAGCCCGACAAGGTCGATCAGGTCGTGCAGGTGTTCAGCGATGCCGGCGAGACCGTGGCCCGGCTCGGCACGGTCATCCCGGCGGAAGGCGAGCACCGCGTCGTCTATAACGGCCATCTCGACCTGGCGCTCTGATGACCGGCCCCGCGACGAAGCGCCGTGTCGGCATCCTGATCTCGGGCCGCGGCACCAACATGGCCGCACTGATCAGGGCTGCCGCCGCGCCGGATTTTCCGGCCGAGATCTCGCTCGTCATCTCCAACAAGGCCGATGCCGCCGGGCTCGACCGGGCCAGGGCCGCCGGCGTCGCCACGCTGGTGATCGAGAGCAAGCCGTTCGGCAAGGACCGCGCCGGGTTCGAGAAAGTGCTGCAGGCGGCGCTCGACCAGCACGGCATCGAGCTGATCTGCCTTGGCGGCTTCATGCGCCTGTTCACGGCCGAGTTCACGCGGGCCTGGTACGGCCGGATGCTGAACATCCATCCGTCGCTGCTGCCGTCCTTTCCCGGCCTCGACCCGCACGGACAGGCTTTGCGCGCCGGCGTGAAACTGTCTGGCGCGACAGTGCATTTCGTCATCCCCGAGACCGATGCCGGCCCGATCGTGATGCAGGGCGCCGTGCCGGTCAGCGACCACGATACCGCCGACACATTGTCGGAGCGTATCCTCGAGGTCGAGCACCGCATCTACCCGGAAGCGTTGCGGCTGCTCGCGCTCGGCAAGATCCGGATCGAGGGGGATGTTTGCCGGACGGCGGGCAGCGGACCGTCCGAGAATTTCCTCGTGGCGCCCGTGGTAGGGTAAGCGGGACCGGGTTTAGCCGAGGTAGTCGGCCGGCTCTCCTTGGCGGAGGTATCCGTATATTCGGAAGCCCGAAGCCGTTTCCGCTCCTGCAAACCGTATGCTTTTCAAGATTGCTCGGACAAGTTCGCGCCGATGCGCGGTGTCGGTCGACAGTTCGGTCCACTCCATCCAATCCCATCCGCCGTTGGCCCAATGATGGGACCATTCGCCGTCGTAGGGGCTGAGGTATCCGGTCTCCAGGTTCTTGCAGCGAAAACGGGGGCGATCTGCGGGAGGGAGCCTGAGCACAGCCTCCCTCAATTCGCGCCACTTGGTGTCATTGGCCACCGAAACGTATTGGAATCGGTCGATCATTCTGTTGCCTACGACGCGGCAAAGGGGTCGAGTAGCGCGACGCCGGTTGATTGGATGTCAGCAATGTTGCGCGTCACCAATGTCAGACCGTGGACCTTGGCCGTTGCGGCGAGAAGACCGTCAATGAGCGGCAGCGGGTTCGGGATTCCAAGGAGGGCCCATGTTTCGGCAATGGTCTCATCGATCGGAAGAATCCGATCGGCAAGTCGGGTTCTCATCTGAGAAAACCAACGATCGAGCGATTTCGCCTGAGCCGGATCACTTCGCCTCTTCAATTCGATGCCTCGGCGAATTTCCGCCAGAACCAGCACGCTCGTTCCGATATCCTCCGCTCGCGTGCGATTGACCCAGTGAATGACGTTGAGGTCCGCGCGCTCGCGTTTTCGAATCTCGGAAATGACGTTGGTGTCGACCAAAAATTTCACAGGTCGATCTCTCGCCACCCCTCGCGCCGTGGCTGATCGAAAACACCGCCGAAAGCCTCATCGGGAAGCTCGGAGCCAAAGACGTCGAAAGCTGTTGTGACCTCGGGCCCGAGAAGGGCAGTCGAGAGGGTTGATCGGAGGGCCGCGGCTCTTTCCGGATTGTCGCGCAGGGTCTGGGCAAAGGCTCGGATCAGGCTGGCATCCGTCTTGGTGGCTTGCACTTCAACCCTGACCAGCCCACGCGCCGCCGCCCGGCGTCGATGGGTTCTGGTCGCCTTGCGTTGGGACTTTGTTGCCATGCTTCGCTCCGACCATTCTTCCGGAAATATAACCGGAAATCACTCGGAGTCCAATCTGCACGTACGGTTTTCTGCGCCGGCGCCAATCTGTCTGTCGCGACAGTGCATGTCGTGATCCCAGACCCGCAGCCAGCCGCCCCTGTGGCCGTGGAACAACAATCCCGGCAATAGCCCTGGCAACGGTGGCCGGGCGGTTGACCCTGTCCGGCAGTTTGGCCCAAATCCCCATGTGCCGCGCGCGCCGCTGCGCGCCGATTTTAGTCTTGGGATCAGTCGTCATGCGCTGCGGCTCGCAGCTCTCCTGGATACCGCGAAGGATTTGGCTGGAGCGTGTCCGCGGAAGCATGATGGCGCTGGCAACGGCGCTCGCTCTGGCCGTGCTGATGGCCGCGACTCCCGCCTTGGCGCAGAGCCCGACGCCCACGCCGACCCCGACGCCCACGCCGTCGCCGACCCCGCTGCCCAGCGCGACCAGTTCCGGCAGCAGCGCGCTCAATCTCGGCTCGAATTTCCTGGAGCGGCTCGGCGACCAGGCCTCCAACGGCTTCAACCGTTCGCTGCGCACCAATCCCGGCGGCGGCGGCGCGTCCGAGGCGAGCAGCGATCCGCAATACCGCACCTGGTTCGAGGGCTA
>VYLF01000267.1_pt1 | contig 33536 bp, 30 predicted proteins | sample 5114371 | NCBI WGS metagenome assembly VYLF01 (sample SAMN12291773, study PRJNA351875) | freshwater metagenome | isolation source: freshwater lake | place: USA: Michigan, Kent Lake | collected 2013-08-15 | reverse complement strand
TTACACAAATGTGATTCTGTTTGCCTTTCTTATGACCATTTTTACGGATATGGGTCGATTTACACTCTGGACATTGCATTTAGGATTTCCTCAATTCATACCTCTATTATGCAAGGCCAAAAAGGACTGCGATGGAATTATTAGCATCATTGGCTGTTTAAGGTTTATTCGATCGCTCACTATCGGAGCGATCGATTTTTTGGGGGGGGTATCTCTTGGGAAAATTACTGCCCCGATAAATTACTTTTTTATCGACTTTAATCCAATGGAGACTTTCTAAACGACTTCTAAGATTAGTAATAGTTACTCCCAACTCGTCGGCGATCGCATACAGATGTCCCCATTTAGTCAAGTCACGTCCCTTGATGGCTTTCTCTAACTCACTCATCGCCATTAGTAAACAACTGGCAAAATATTGTGCTTGCCATTCAATTCTTTGGCTAGAATCAACTGTCCGACACAGAAAAGGTTGAATTGTCTCTAGGGAATCTCCCTGATTGATTCGATCCAAAAAGTTAGAGACAGCTGTTTGATTAATATGAAGGACAAAATGACCAATTTCATGGGCTAAACTCGAATTTTTAAAACCTTCTTTTGCTAGGGATGAATTTTGAGAATCTTTTAAGAATTTTACATCTTCATTAAGAATAATTTTCTTTTCTGTGGGAATAATCATTGCGGCGATTTCTCCCTCTTTATCTGGCTTTATATCCGTCCATTCAATAGCCAAATCAAAATGATCGGCCGCCGCTTCCGCAATATCACAATTTTTTAAGGGACGACGACGATGAGCTTTTACTTTCTTAAGAATATTGTCTGCCTGAGCTTCAATCACTGCTTTGGGAATAAAACTATAAGGTTTAATAATATCCAAGATATTTACTCCTCTGGTTCTAATTTTGTCGCCTCAGAAATGACTTTTTTAGCAAAATTGGGATTGTCTTTCATGCGACGCAATAAAATCGGCATTTGTTGGTATTTTTGAACTAATTCTTTGAAGACTTTTTGATCATCTGAACTAAGTCGTCCCGCCAATTCTCCTAATTTTTGAGCATTTAATTTTAAATGAGTCGCTAAGGACTCAATAACTTGCTGACTAGGAGGATAACCCGCATGATCATTTTCTAGCTTCGATAGATAGGTATAGTCTACCCCGATCAACTTAGCTAGTTCTCTCTGACTATATTCCTCCTCTCGACGAGCTTTGCGGATAACCTGTCCAAATGTTTCTGACACTGCTTTTCTCTCAATCGCTCAAAAAAATTATATCAAGGGTTGACTATTTAATTCAACATAAGCTAAAGTTAGTTCATTGGCGTTGATTATTTTAGTCAACACAAGAGCAAACACTGCCGTATCATCCTGGCATTTTCCTGACTGAGGGAAAAAATCGTGTCCTGCCAGTTTCCCAAAAAGCCTTGGTATCCTCCGATGAGCTATAGTCTTTGGCGATCGCTAAAACCAGCGATTGGCTATGAGAATCGCCATTGTCAGACAAAACGGGGGTTTGAAAAAGCGCGAAACAAAGAACCAGAAGTCCAAAGATTACTATCACAAGATAATCAGTCGCAAAAAATTGGTAAGTTGGCACAACGAGGAGTTTTTGAGTTTCATCAAGAGTCGGTGAGATTAACCGGTCCTGATGGGGTGGAACAAGTCGCAGAAATCCTGCAATTAAATCAAGAATCGCCAGAAATTCAAGCCAGGGTTTTAGTAATTTTAAACAATTACTATCAACAACCAATTTTATTGAATAAAGAGATTATTAATTTATCTAGAGGCGATGAAGGTTATCCAGAACCTATTGTTATCGAGCAAGGTAACTATCGGTTTAATTTGTCCGCTGCCTTTGATTGTATTTTTAGAGAAGCCGATGACACTATACATATTTTAGATTTCAAAACTGGTCAATCTAATTTTGATCGTCGTCAGGCTCATGTTTATTTACTGGCGGCTAGTTACCGTTATCCTCGGGAAAAAATTGTCGCTTCTTTTTACAACTTAGAAACCCAAACAAGCTCAGAAAAAATATTCCTGTCTTCAGAGGCAATAGAAGCAGTTAAAATCGAACTAGCTTTCCTGTCCAAAAAACATCAGCAACAACTACAAAAATATAAAAATTACCCCGAAGATTTTTATCATATTTTCCCGCCCAAAAGTGGCTATGTCTGTTGTTATTGTCCTTTTACATCGATTTGTGATTATGCAAATAAGGAGGTTTAGATCATGAATTATACAGCAGCTAACACAGCCAAATCTCCGATTTTTTTGAGTGAAATTAGTTCCTTAACTCTCAAGAATAGTTGTTTAAATTGTTTTCAGCTTAATCATCAAGTTACTAGAAAAATAGGTAATCGTTTTAGTTGGCAATTCAGTCATAAGTTTCCTGCTGTGGTGGTTATTTTTGAAGATAATTGTTTTTGGGTATTAGCTAAAGATGAAAAATCTATTCCTTCTCTACAACAGTGGAAAGAAGCTTTATCAGATATTCAAGAGGTTTTACGAGAAGATATTGGCGATCACTATTATTCTATTCATTGGCTAAAAGACTTTCAGATAACACCTTTAGTTACAGCACAATTAGCAGTTAGAATTCTGAAAATATTTGGTAAATTTTCCGATCCAATAGTTTTTCCCAAAGATAGTCAGATAAGTAAAAACCAAGTACAGGTAAGGAGAGAAGTTGATTTTTGGGCAGAAATCATCAATGACACCGATCCAGCTATTTGTTTAACTGTTGAAAGTAGTATTGTCTATAGTGGAGATTTAGAACAATTTTATGAAAATCACCCCTATAGACAAGATGCAGCTAAATTATTAGTAGGTTTAAAGGTTAAAGATATAGAAACCAATGGGATAGCTAAAATTATTAAAATAGCGGGTACAATTGGGGACAAAAGAGAGTATCTATTAACAAAAGCCACGGGTTCAATTAGTCGAAGAAAATTAGAAGAAGCTCATCGGGAGCAACCAGTGGTTGCGGTACAATTTGGCAAAAATCCCCAGGAGTATATTTATGCCTTAGCAGCTTTAAAACCCTGTATGACAGATAAGGATGAGAGTTTTTTTCAAGTCAATTACGGAGAGTTATTAAAGAAAACAAAAATCTTCTATGCTGAACGACAAAAACTATTAAAGTTGTATAAACAGGAAGCACAAAAGACTTTAAATAACTTTGGGTTTCAGTTAAGAGAAAAAAGTATTAACAGCCAAGAATACCCCGAATTATTTTGGACTCCTTCTATTTCTATTGAGCAAACTCCTATCTTATTTGGTAAGGGAGAAAGGGGAGAAAAAAGAGAAACTCTCAAAGGATTATCGAAGGGGGGTGTATATAAACGTCATCGAGAATATGTCGATCCTGCTCGTAAGATTCGTTTAGCTATTCTGAAACCAGCTAATTTGAAAGTGGGAGATTTTAGAGAACAATTAGAAAAGCGATTAAAACTTTATAAATTTGAGACTATTTTGCCACCAGAGAATCAAATAAATTTCTCTGTTGAAGGTTTAGGATTTGAAAAAAGAGCTAGACTGGAAGAAGCAGTTGATCGATTAATTGGAGTAGAAATTCCTGTAGATATTGCTTTAGTCTTTCTTCCTCAAGAGGATCGCAATGCTGATAATACTGAAGAAGGGAGTTTATATTCGTGGATTAAAAGAAAGTTTCTGGGTCGTGGAGTTATAACTCAAATGATTTATGAGAAGACTTTAAATGATAAGAGCAACTATAAGAATATTCTCAATCAAGTTGTCCCAGGGATCCTGGCCAAATTAGGAAATTTACCCTATGTCCTTGCTGAACCTCTAGAAATTGCCGATTATTTTATTGGTTTAGATGTGGGAAGGATGCCTAAAAAAAATCTTCCGGGGAGTCTCAATGTTTGTGCAAGTGTGCGACTATATGGAAAACAGGGAGAATTTGTTCGCTGTCGGGTAGAAGATAGTTTAACCGAGGGAGAAGAAATTCCTCAACGGATTCTGGAAAATTGTTTACCGCAAGCTGAACTAAAAAATCAGACAGTTCTCATTTACAGAGATGGTAAATTTCAAGGAAAGGAGGTTGAAAATTTACTGGCAAGAGCTAGAGCAATTAATGCTAAATTTATTCTCGTAGAATGTTATAAGACTGGCATTCCTAGACTTTATAATCTTCAGCAAAAACAGATAAATGCTCCCTCCAAAGGATTAGCTTTAGCTTTATCAAATCGGGAAGTTATCCTGATAACGTCCCAAGTTTCTGAACAAATTGGTGTTCCTCGTCCCTTGCGCTTAAAAGTTCATGAATTAGGAGAACAAAGAAACTTAAAACAGTTAGTTGACACTACGTTAAAATTAACTTTACTTCACTATGGTTCTCTCAAAGACCCCCGTTTACCTATTCCTTTGTATGGAGCGGATGCTATTGCTTATCGACGCTTACAAGGAATTTGTCCTAGTTTATTAGAAGATGATTGTCAATTCTGGCTTTAGAGAGGAAAATTATCGATAATTCCCCTAGCAATCTACACCATCTAGAAAAATTAGTCAGTGATTTAGTTAACCAAATTAGTTTACTGACGGCAGAAAATCGAGCCATTAAAGAAAGATTAGCCTATCTTGAATGGGACTTACACGAGAAAATGGTTGTTTACAAGCCGAAAATTTATCTCTACGTCAAATGGTTGACTACTGCTCCGAAGAATATAATTCTCTTGAGGATTCTCTAAGATAATTACTATAGCAGTTACTAGGAATTGCACAGCCGTTTTTTTTGGTGAGCAAGCTTTAGATTTTTTTCTTATTTCTTTGAGCGAAAAATGTCTATCATCAAAGGCGATATTATCCCGCCAATTTATGTTACCAGCGATCGGTCAAAATCATCCCCAATCTGGTAATTATGCCCCCCTAGATAGCCATCTCTGGGCCGATGCCACCTATCCCCTCGGGGCGCATTATCGGGGCGATAGTGTCACCTTTGCCGTCTATTCTAAAAATGCCAGTCAGATTCTTCTGGAAATCTACGATCGCCCGACGGGAGAAAACGCTAAGTATGATTACTGGTTGACAAAAAACCCAAATGATGATATGTGGCGGGCAAAAATCGCCGGTATTGCCCAGGGCAGTTACTACGCTTTTCGCTGTTGGGGTCCCAATTGGCAATTTGATCAAAAATGGCAAAGAGGCCACAGTAACGCTGGTTTTCGGGCAGATGTGGACGATTTCGGCCATCGTTTTAACCCCAATAAAGTCCTCTTCGATCCCTACGCGCGAGAACTTTCCCACGACCTTGAAACCCTGGCCATGATCGCGGCTGGAGAAAATGCGGGAATGTATGCCACGGGAGAAGGGGACTACAAAGGAGTGATCCGGCGGCAATACGATACGGGCAAATGGTCGCCCAAAGGCATTGTTATCGGCCCGGATGGGACTTATACCGGGATTCGTCCCCGTCTGGGTGCCGAAAAAGCGATCATTTATGAGTCCCATGTGCGCGGTTTAAGCAATCACCCCTCCGCTAGTCGTTTAGAAGATATTCTCAAGGGAATTAGGGGTTTTGAGGAAGTGGCTAACGTTCCCGACCAGTACAGAGGAACTTATGCGGGAGCCGGCTATATGGCCAAATACCTGAAAGCGCTAGGATTTACCACGATCGAACTCTTACCAGTCCAAGAAACCGCTAACGATAATAACCCCGACGATCGCCCCGGCGGTAATTATTGGGGTTACATGACCTTTGGTTATTTCGCCCCCGATCGCCGTTATGCTTATGATCGCTCCCCCGGTGGACCCACCAGAGAATTTAAGGCCATGGTCAAAGCTTTCCACGACCAAGGTATGGAAGTTTATCTCGATGTGGTCTATAATCACACGGGAGAAGGGGGCAATTGGGGCGGCAACGATGTCACCCGATTTGTTAGTTTTGGTGGTTTTGATGTGGTGGAATACTATCAACTCACCGATGAACATTATCTAGTCGATGGGGCCACGGGCTGCGGAAATCAATTAAACTTTTCCCATATTGTCACCTGTAATCTCGTCCTTGATTCCCTCACCTATTGGTTAGAAGAAATGGGAGTTGATGGTTTTCGTTTTGATCTGGCCCCCGTCCTCGGTCGAACTCCTTCTAGTCATCAACGACAAGATCGGCGCAAACAAAAACAATTCTTCCCCAAACATCCTTTGTTAGAAAAGATCGAGAAATTAGGCAAAAAATACGATGCCGAAATGATCGCCGAAGCTTGGGATGGCTGGGGTTACGAAGTGGGGAATTTCCCGGCGGGTTGGGGCGAGTGGAATGACCGTTATCGCGATGCAATCCGGCGTTTTTTAAAGGGGGATGGTAATACTTTTAAATTCATCGAACAGGTGAACGGCGATTATCACAATTTTAACGACCAAGGCGGACCAGAAAAATCGATCGATTTTATTGTTGCCCACGATGGTTTTACCCTGATGGATTTGGTCAGTTATAACAATAAAAATAACCTCACTCCCTGGCCCTTTGGTCCTTCCGATGGCGGCAATAATAATAACGATTCTTGGGATTCTGGGGGTGATCAGGCCTTACGTCGCCAAAGATTACGCAACTTTTGGACGATTCAATTTTTATCTCGCGGTGTGCCGATGACTGTCTGGGGCGATGAATTTGGCCGCAGCCAAAATGGTAATAATAATCCCTACAATATTGATAGTGTGGCCACTTGGAATAATTATGATATGATTGCCACCCGTTCACCCCATCTACTGCCCACGGGTTATCGGGAAGCTTATCACAATAATTTTGGCACGGGAACTAATCAAGAAGAACGCAATCCTTTATTTATTTTTGCCGCTTATATTGCTCACTTAAGACAGAATCATATAGCACTCAAACAGCACCGCTACGGTGATATGGTTCTCGATGGGGGCAATAATGTCACCTATTTATTTAAGAAACCCAATGGTATTAGCGATTTAACTGCCGATGATCGCTGTATTTGGTTTTTAATTGATGGTAGTGCCGTCGGCGATCACGATTTTTTGGTGTTAATTAATATGTATCATCTGCCAGTGGATTTTCGTCTTCCCCCGTCATCCAATAATTATCGTTGGCTAAGAATTATTGACACGGCCGCTTGGGCAGAAACCGATTATAATTGTTGGTCTGTGGATCAAGGGACAGTAATTGCCGATAACTATAAAGTCAATGGTTTTTCGATCGTGGTTTGCGAGGAGATTAACTGAACTACCCACACCGATATCGGGGGTAATTTGGGGACAGATAGGGCAGCCCGCTAATATTGAGATCGAGATCGAGATCGATCCTATGCCGATTTCTGCTATATTTTTGGCAATAGGGAAATATAGACCCCGGCTGCATCTTATGTTTTGCAACCCGAACTTAGCCCAAAATTGCCGTTAAATGTCTAAAACTAAAAGTAGTGTTATTATCCTAACCATAATTTGTATTATCGCCACAGCGATCGGAGTTTATCTGATCGGTGGTATCGACTCCCAACAATTACAGATCTGGTTAAAACAAATGGGAATTATGGCCCCCATTTTGTATATTATTCTCTATACGATCGGAACAATTTTAATCCTGCCTTCTACCCCCTTAAACCTCAGTGGTGGGGCTATCTTTGGGGTAGTTATGGGAACAGTTTGGACAACGATCGCCGCTTTGGTGGCCGCTATAGTTGCCTTTGCTTTTACCCGTACTATCGGCCGGGAATATACCGCCAAAAAATTTCAGGGAAAATGGCAAGCGATCGATGCAGAAATGCAGCAAGGCGGCCTATTTTATATGTTTGCTATCCGTCTATTACCGATTATTCCCTACGGTATCGTTAACTTTGTTGCGGGATTAACTTCTATCCGTTTTCGCGATTATTTCATCGGTACTTTATTAGGCACTGTCCCCGGAATTTTACCCTTTGTCATGATGGGTGCGGGTTTAAAATCTTTGGGAAAAGGCGATATATTGCCCCTAATGGTGGCTTTTACCCTCATTGCTCTGTTAGTAGGTGTGGGAACTTGGTATCGTCGTCGTCGGCAATTTCCCTTTCAGTGATCACGATAAAATTAAGTTAGATTAGGAATATCCCGACTGAATCCTCATTGCTAAGGAGATAGCGTATCGATGCCTGCCGCAGATTATAAAGATTATTATGCCGTTCTGGGAGTAGGTAAAACTGCCAGCGCCGAAGAAATTAAAAAAGCTTTTCGCAAATTAGCCGTCAAATATCACCCCGATCGCAATCCTAACAATAAAAGCGCCGAAGAACGTTTTAAAGAAATTAGCGAAGCTTACGAAGTCCTCTCCGATAGCGAAAAACGCCAAAAATACGATCAATTTGGACAATATTGGCAACAGGCCGGGCGATCGAATTGGCCGGGTGGTAATCCGGGGGTTGACTTTGGTTCCGACGGTTTTGACTTTAGCCAGTACAGCACCTTTGATGATTTTATCAATGAACTGCTCGGTCGCATGGGCAGCCCCGGCGGTACTCGCCCCCGTTCCCATTCCTACGGTACTCCAGGGGGAGGATTTGGCGATTTTAGCAATTTTAACGACTTTGCCGGCGCTCGTACTCCACCGCAAGCTGTCACTTCCGGCATCTCCACCGCTAAACTGCGTCTGACTTTTGCGGAAGCTTTACGAGGAGTACAAAAACGGGTTAATTTAGCCGGAGAAATGATCGATATCAAAATCCCCCCAGGAACTAAAACCGGTAATCGTCTCCGGGTACGGGGTAAAGGACTAATCGATCCCTTGAGTAAACAACGGGGAGATCTATTTCTCGATGTGGAATTAGAACCCCATCCTTTCTTTGCTTTTGAAGGCGATAATTTAACCTGTGAAGTCCCGATTACCCCCGATGAGGCGGTTTTAGGCACAGCGATTGAAGTTCCTACCCCCGATGGCCTGGTGACGGTAAAAGTTCCCGCCGGTATTCGTTCCGGTCAATCCCTGCGCTTACGAGGCAAAGGTTGGATCGATAATAAAGGACAACGCGGCGATCAATTAGTCAAAATTGTCATCGATACTCCCAAAGAATTAACGGCGATCGAACGGGAATTATACGAGAAAATTAAATCTCAGCGTACCACCGATCCCCGTCGTCATCTCAGACAGGTGCAAATTTAGTCCCTATATCTTAATAGTGAGGTACGAAGTAAAAGGTAGGGTGCGTTAGACGGCCAAAATTGCTGCTTTGAATTGAAGGTAACAATCCGTCGTAACGCACCACCTATCATCAACTAAGTAGTAAAACGTAGGGTGCGTTAGACGGCCAAAATTGCTGCTTTGAATTGAAGGTAACAATCCGTCGTAACGCACCACCTATCATCAACTAAGTAGCCGGTTACTATCCTTAGATTAGCTGAATCTCCCCCAATCCCTTTACTGTTGCCTCTTGCCTTGAGAAGCTGATCACTGTTTACTGTCTCTGGGGTTTATCCTTGGCTAGAATTTAACCTTACTAGCCAACCAATTAGTAATTAATTTGGGGCTATTTTTTTTCACCCAATAGAGAGCATAAATTCTGAATATAGGCTTAGAAAAACGAGCGATCGCTTTCATGATAAAATTTAAGTGACGACTATGAAACTTTTTATTAATTAAATTTAACGAACCCACATCGTAAAGACAGTCGATGATAATTCTAAAAGTCGTTTCCTCTCTTTGGAATAAACTATCTATTAACAATAGCACTTCCTGAATCCGTTGCTGTTTAAGCTGTTCTTCTTCGGAAACAGCCGAGAGAATCTGCTGCTGCTTAGATAATTTACTATCCGATGGGGTTAACATGATATGGTAAGGAAAAAATTAACTTGTTTTGATTTTATCCCTATTTGCCGATTTTGCAAGACCAACCCCCCCATCTATCCCCGTTTTTACAATAACACGGATATTTCCTCTCCCATGCCGTCTTGACTGTGATTGCTGTGATTGTGTCATGGACTATGACTGATCGACAAAAATAAGGCAGAATAAAATTATGAAAGCTAAAATGAGGGCTGAATCATGAATGATCCCTTAACCACAAGTTTACTTTAGCAGTACAGGAATTTACCACTGAAGCAATCTCTAAAATCCCTATATTGTGGGAAAAAATCAAAACCCAATAATATAATAAAGTTAACCCTCATCACCCCGATTTTATCTATGGAACCGATAACAGTGGCGACAATTGTTGCTTTGGTATTTCAGACTACTGTAGAAAAATTTACCGAAGCTGCTCTAGAAAAAATTAATACTTTGCGGCAAATCATCTGGAATAAACTTAAAGCTAATCCTAAGGCTGAAAAAGCTTTACAAGCTGCTGAAAAAGGGTCAAAAACTGATCTAGAAAAAGTAGCAGATTATTTAAAGGTTGCCATGAATGATGAAGCAGATTTCGCCGAAAAAGTCAAGGGTTTAGCAACAGAAATTCAATCCTTGAAAATTCAGGATAATAGTAGTATGAACCAGACTAATTATGGAGGGACAAATTTCCAGAATAAGGTTGAGGGTGGTGAAGTTTATCAAGCAGCAACTATAAACATTAATAAAACCTGACTGCAGCCGCCTGTTCAGGAACAGGTTAAACAACATCCTCACAATTTATCTAATAGTAATATCCCTAAATTTGTTGGTAGGGATCAGGAATTAATTGACTTAAAAAAGCAATTACAACAATCCCAAAAGCTTGCTATATCTACCTTAACGGGAATGGGAGGCATAGGTAAAACCGAACTAGCCAGACAGTTTGGCTGGCAACAATGGCAGGAAAAAGCCTATCCGGGGGGTATATGTTGGTTAAATGTGGCAGAAAGTGACGGCGGTTTTATCGGTACTTCTATTTTAGATTTTGCGCGGGTACATCTCAAATTAACTTTACCGGATGAGGGAGAATTAGACGTAAAAATTCGTTATTGTTGGCAAAACTGGTTAGCGGGAAATGTCCTAATTATTTTTGATGATGTGCGGGATTATCAGCAAATTAGGGATTATTTACCACCGCAAGAAGACAAACGCTTTCAGGTTTTAATTACCACTCGCAAGGAATATTTATCAGCAACAATTGCGACTTTTCGGGTAGAAGTATTAAAAGAAAAAGATGCACTTGATTTATTGCGTTCCTACCTTAAAGACAACAGAATTGACACACAAATCGAGGCAGCTAAATTATTATGTCAGGATTTGGGTTATTTACCCTTGGCGTTAGAATTGGTGGCAAGGCTGCTGGTACGACGACAGGATTGGAAAATCAGCAAAATACGGGAGAAATTAGCCGAAAAAGGCTTAGATGAGCCAAGTTTAGACAAAAATCCCAAGTTTCATGGGGAAATGACTGCGGAAAGAGGGTTAAAAGCTGCCTTTAATCTCAGTTGGGAGGAGTTGCATAGCGAACCAGAAGCCCAAATTTTGGCACTTTACCTCAGTTTATTCGCTCTTGCGCCCTTTCCCAAGGGAATGATTCTGGATTTATTTCCCGATGAGGATGGGGATACAGTGGAGGAATGGTTAACCGATAGTTTAGTTCACCTGAGTTTAGTTCAGGATAATCGTGATGGTTGGTATGAAATTCATCCCCTGTTGCGTCGCTACTTTCGGGATAAGTTAGAAGCATCACCCCACGCAGAACCAGCAAAACGCCGTTATTGTGGGATTATGGCCAAAAAATCGGCAGAAATGCCATATAATCCCACTATAGAAATCGTTGAAGAATTTAAACCTTTCCTTCTCCATCTACAAGCATCTGTCGGGGAATATCCCCAATATATCGCTGATGAGGATTTAGTTTCGTCCTATACGGGTTTAGCTTGGTATTATAAAGGACAAGGATTGTATGCTATTGCTGAACCTTACTATCAAGATTGTTTAACCGCAACTCGAACCCACTTAGGAGACAATCATCCCCATGTGGCAGCTTCCCTCAACAATTTAGCAGCATTGTACGATTCCCAAGGCAGGTACACAGAAGCAGAACCTCTCTATCTAGAAGCATTAGATTTGTGTAAACGACTCTTAGGAGACAATCATCCCGATGTGGCAACTTCCCTCAACAATTTAGCACTATTGTACGAATCCCAAGGCAGGTACACAGAAGCGGAACCTCTCTATCTAGAAGCATTAGATTTGAGAAAACGACTCTTAGGAGACAATCATCCCGATGTGGCAACTTCCCTCAACAATTTAGCACTATTGTACGATTCCCAAGGCAGGTACACAGAAGCGGAACCTCTCCATCTAGAAGCTTTAGATTTGAGAAAACGACTCTTAGGAGACAATCATCCCGATGTGGCAACTTCCCTCAACAATTTAGCATACTTGTACCAATCCCAAGGCAGGTACACAGAAGCAGAACCTCTCCATCTAGAAGCTTTAGATTTGTATAAACGACTCTTAGGAGACAATCATCCCCATGTGGCACTTTCCCTCAACAATTTAGCAGAATTGTACCAATCCCAAGGCAGGTACACAGAAGCAGAACCTCTCTATCTAGAAGCTTTAGATTTGAGAAAACGACTCTTAGGAGACAATCATCCCCTTGTGGCAACTTCCCTCAACAATTTAGCAGGATTGTACGATTCCCAAGGCAGGTACACAGAAGCAGAACCTCTCTATCTAGAAGCTTTAGATTTGTATAAACGACTCTTAGGAGACAATCATCCCCTTGTGGCAACTTCCCTCAACAATTTAGCACTCTTGTACCAATCCCAAGGCAGATACACAGAAGCGGAACCTCTCCTTCTAGAAGCTTTAGATTTGTATAAACGACTTTTAGGAGACAATCATCCCCATGTGGCAAGTTCCCTCAACAATTTAGCACTCTTGTACCAATCCCAAGGCAGATACACAGAAGCGGAACCTCTCCTTCTAGAAGCTTTAGATTTGAGAAAACAACTCTTAGGAGACAATCATCCCCATGTGGCACTTTCCCTCAACAGTTTAGCAGGATTGTACGAATCACAAGGCAGGTACACAGAAGCAGAACCTCTCTATCTAGAAGCTTTAGATTTGAGAAAACAACTCTTAGGAGACAATCATCCCGATGTGGCAATTTCCCTCAACAATTTAGCAGCATTGTACGATTCCCAAGGCAGGTACACAGAAGCAGAACCTCTCTATCTAGAAGCGATTAATATTTTCAGGGAAAGATTAGGGGAAAATCATCCCCATACCCAAACCGTTTATCAGAATTATCTGAGGATGTTATCCCAATTACCCGAAGCAGAATTAAGACAACGGTTTCCTGATGAGGTGGTGGAAATGTTGAAACCAAAACCCCCTCATCCCTGAAAACAGTCTTAACAGTGATTGGAATGTTGAATGATGGACTGTGATTAGGGAGCTAGTTAAGAGTGGATTAGAGATGAAGATTGATTGAATAAACCAATCATAGTTAAGACCATTGGAAAATAGGGTCTGCAAGCGCAAGGATTTCCCATTATGAATATAGTATCCTGTCAAGTCGCCTTTGTCAAGAGAAAATTTGACAACATCCAGACAAACGTTATTGTAGGGGTAATTCATGAATTACCCCTACACCTATTACCTAGTCCAGTAACCCACCACCATCGACAGTGGTTGGAATGATGAACTATGACTAGGAACCTAGTTAAGAGTGGATTAGAGATGAAGATTGATTGATTGAACCAATCATAGTTAAGACCGTTGGAAAATAGGGTCTGTAGGCGCACGGATTTTCCATTATGAATATAGTATCCTGTCAAGTCGCCTTTGTCAAGAGAAAATTTAACAACATCCAGACAAACGTTATTGTAGGGGTAATTCATGAATTACCCCTACACCTATTACCTAGTCCAGTAAACCACCACCATTGACAGTGATGGAATGATGAACTATGACTAGGGAGCTAGTTAAGAGTAGATTAGAGATGAAGATTGATTGATTGAACCAATCATAGTTAAGACCGTTGGAAAATAGGGTTCGTAGGCGCACGGATTTTCCATTATGAATATAGTATCATGTCAAGTCGCCTTTGTCAAGAGAAAATTTGACAACATCCAGACAAACGTTATTGTAGGGGTAATTCATGAATTACCCCTACACCTATTACCTAGTCCAGTAACGCACCACCATCGACAGTGGTTGATGTAATCATCTGATGACTACAATGATAGATAATTATAGGAGGATGCTGTCTGGACTGTGATTAGGAGAGATTGTTAAATCCCTACAATAATTTTTATTATTTCATCATCAAAAAAAGGATTAATTATGATCAAAAAAATTAAAATCGCCGATGCTCAAACCGATTTACCAAGTCTCGTTAAATCGGTTACAGAAGATAACAAAATTTATGCCATTGAGAATCAGGAGGACTCTGTAATTTTGATTTCCCAAAAAAACTATGAAAGTTTACAAGAAACCATCGAATTACTATCTATTCCCGATTTAAGAGAAAGCTTACAACTATCTCTACAGCAAATTAATGAAAATGAAACCTATTCTCTTGAGGAAGTCTTGGGAGACATTGATTAATGGTTTATGAAGTCAGATTTACCAAAGAAGCAAAAAAAGATGTTGATAAGCTAACCCCTAAACTTAAGAAAAAACTGAAGTCAATTATCCAAGATACCCTGAGTATTTCTCCCTATAGTGGCAAAAAATTAGCAGGAGATTTAACGGGTTTCTATTCAATTCGCTTAAGTTATCAAGATAGAATACTTTACACCATTGATGATGAACAGAAGTTAATCTATATTCATCGTACTAAAACCCATTATGGCGAATAAACTAGACCCTGAAAATTCTTGAAAACTAGGGTCTGCAAGCGCAGGGATTTTCCATTATGAATATAATATCATGTCAAGTCGCCTTTGTCAAGAGAAATTTTGACAACAAATCGACTGAATCCTTATCTGGCAAGAGACTTAATTGATTAGTTCGCTCTAGATAAAAAACAATTGACAAAAATCGCTAAATGCCTTTCTATATAAGGGTTACATCCCTTATACCCCCCCTCCATTGCATAACACAAACCGAAGAGCCGTAAAACATAGCCGATTGTAGGGGTAATTCATGAATTACCCCTACAATATCAGCATTGCATCTTTTTCTGATCTGACAAAGCCAAATTTTTTGTACTATATTTAGCAGGGGGACATTAAGCTTAAATCAAGATTGGAATTACAGCAGACGAATAAATTCTTCTTGTGTCAGTTCAGCATCGCGTAAAATTTTTAAGAGTAATCCTTTCCCGACAGTTTTCCCCCGATGAACCGGTACGGTGACAACTCTTCCATCTTCATGTTTTAAGCGCAGATGACTTCCTTTTTGTCGGATAGATTGAAACCCTATTCTCGTTAAAGCTTTGATAACTTCATCACCGGTTAATATCGGTAATTTTGGCATCAGATAGACACCTTTTCAATTCCAACAAACTCCGATACATCTTCAGGATTGTCATCTTCCAAGCAAAGTTCAATCACTTCCCTGATATTCTTCATCAATTCATCAATCGTTTCCCCTTGACTGTAACAACCCCGAAGTTGAGGAACTTCCCCAACATAATATCCATCCTCATCTCGTTCAATGACAACATAAAACTCTCTTTGATGCTTCATGGTTCTCAATCCTTAAAAAAATTATCGCTATCTAAGCGATTATTGAGACTTGAAAATAGGGTTTGTAGGCGCACGGATTTTCCATTATGAATATAATATCATGTCAAGAGGCTTCTGTCAAGAGAAAATTTGACAAAATCCAATCTATCAAAACAAAACATCCAGACGTTGACTTTATGGAATTTGCTGGTGTGGCAGCAGATATAGAAAATACTATGCAAGAGATTGTCGAAGAAGCAGAAGCATTCGGACGATAACCTATGGTTGAAACCGTAGATTTCCTATCCGAATGCTGGTCCCCTACTTTTTCAGCATACCCTAATTAATCGGGCAATTTATACTGTTCCACAATCTTTTTAGCATATTCAGGAACATGGGACGCTAATTTTTCAGGATAATTACGTTTAACATAAAGGTAATTACGGGTAAAGTGAGAATCCATGGAAAAGCGAGCGTATTCTAAACCTTTAGGCCCGATTTTTTCAATTACTACTCCCATCATTTTTGCCGCCCACATCGGCAAGGTTACACCTTTATCATAGGCAGGAATGCTATTTTGTACCGCCTGTTTTCTATCACCACTAGACATGACATCTTGGGTATCTAATTGGTCTTTAACTAACTCTAACATTTCCTTACCCGTATCATTACGAACGACAATCCATTGCCAGCCAAAAGGTGCGCCCATATAGCCCACAACTAAATCGGCAAGGGAGTTAACGTAATCAAAACAAGTCATACAGGAAGGAGCAAAAACATCCTTTAATTTATTAGTCTTTAAGCCAAAAAAGGGAACCATTTCGATCGAGCCGTCTTCGTGTTTAAAGTGTACCCGAAAATCCTGCATAAATTCGTAATGAACCACGGTTTCTGGGGAACGACTGGTAGTTTCTAGAAACTTTTGCAGTCCTGAGCGGGTGACATTATCGACGCAGGGAGTTCCTAAGACATATAATTTTTCCAAGCCTAATTTTTTTTCTACTGCTCTTAGGGCTTGAATTTGACAACCAACTCCGATAACTAATAACCGTTTCATGCCCGATTTTTCAATTTCTTCTAGGACTGATAAATTGGGAGAAAGAGTCGGTTTATTAACTTTAGCGGCGAGAATTTCTTCAGTGGTACGGGCGAGAATCGGCTGCGGTTGAAAGCGGTCCTCGGCGGTATTCTGCACACAAACCACCCCTTCTACTAAACCACGATTGAGCATTTCACAGGCAATTGTGCTGACAATTCCTGTCCATTGCGCCCCCGGAATAGCTTGTTTTTTCTTGGCAGCCATCATATCTTGATGAACACCAAAATAGAGATCATTTTCCTGATTTAAGTCGCGACTTTTGCCGTGTGCTGCTGCTTCTAAATCGGCGATTTGTTGATTGAGAAAAGCACAAGCTTCTTTAACATAGTGAATATAATAAGTGTCACAAAGTCCGCACTCGCTACACAATTCTTTGGCAGGACGACGACTATTTGGCTTGAGGGCTTTGGCTTTTAGGTGTGGCGCAAGCGAGTTCATAATCTTAAAAGGCAACTAGGTCAAGGGTTTTTTTCTATCGATCGTTTACCTTACCGCATTCGATCGCTTTGTTACCAATCTTTTTAAAGAAATGTAACGATTACCCGGATTAGGATCAGAGCAAAGCTTCTAAGGTGGCGACGACGGAAGCCGCTAAAGCTTCTAAATCATAACCGCCTTCTAAGCCGAAAAGCAGCGGTTTATCGAGAGTTAAGAGGTATTTCGTTAAAATTCCATAATCTTGTGGGTGTAGACAAATGCCCGCCAGAGGATCCGCTTGATTGGCATCATATCCAGCACTAACAATCACTAAATCCGGTTGAAAATTTTTCAGAAAAGGTATGACTTGCCCCTCAAAATGTTCTTGATAATCTTTAATGGTACTCCCCGCCAGTAAGGGAATATTCAAAACATTATTAAACTCACCTTTTTCTCTCGCTTCTCCCGTGCCGGGATAAAAGGGGAATTGATGGAGGGAACAATAGGCAATCTGGGGATGATTTTCAACTATATCCTGGGTGCCATTGCCGTGATGTACGTCCCAATCAAGAATCGCTACTTTTTGCACTCTTTTGTTTTCTAAAGCATAATAAGCGGCAATAGCAGCATTAGAAAACAGACAGAAACCCATGCCATAATTAGAAGTGGCATGATGCCCAGGAGGACGGGCTAAAATAAAGGCAGGATCGCCGGTGGATAAGACTCGATCGACTCCATCTAACCAGCCACTAACCGCTAGTAACGCCACATCGTAACTACGGGCAGAAACGGGAGTATCTGCATCCAATCTTCCCCCACCCTGTTGACAAATTCGCCGCAATATATCAACATAATCTTGATTATGAACTTGTTTGATCAAAGGGATTACTTCGTCACGAATTTCGATCGGTGTCGGTAAATGCCATGTTAATTTTGACTGCCATTCTGTTTGTTTTAAAGCCTCGACAATTGCCGTTAAACGCGCCGCTTTTTCGGGATGGTAAATACCTGTATCGTGATCGAGAAATTCATCGGAATAGATAATCGAGATCATAATCAAATTACTGCTTAACTCGCTGGTTTTTGAGCAACCTAATGGTTTTAATCTACCAGAAAAGCAGCGGCTTGAGCGGCTATAGTGAAAAAACTTTACTGATTGGGTCACTTTTGCCGGATGATGCAATTATCTCCCCCTAAGGTGACAGGAGGCAAAAATGCTGACAAATTTTCGGAAATTTCAGCTAGAAGTTAATGGCATTACTATCAATGGTATCAAAGGTGGGCGCGGTTTTCCGCTGCTTTTGCTCCATGGTTATCCCCAAACCCATCAAATGTGGCATAAAATCGTCCCCCGATTAGCGGCTAATTTTACGGTGATCGCCACGGATCTGCGCGGCTACGGGGATAGCGATAAACCCTTACCCCTAGAGGATTCTAGCAATTATTGCAAGCGAGTCATGGCCCTCGATCAGGTGTTGCTGATGGAAAAATTGGGTTATCAGGAGTTTTATCTAATCGGCCACGATCGAGGTGCGCGAGTTTCCCACCGTCTCGCCCTTGATTTTCCAGAAAAGGTCAAAAAACTCGTTTTACTCGATATAGCCCCGACGCTAGCGATGTACGAGGCGACTGATAAAACTTTTGCCACTGCCTACTATCATTGGTTTTTCTTGATTCAGCCTTCCCCTTTTCCCGAAACCCTGATCGCCGCTAATCCCGATTATTATCTTCAACATTGCTTGCAAAGTTGGGGTCGAGATTTTAGCGCTTTTACAGAGGAAGCTTTGGGGGAATATCGGCGTTGTTTTCGAGATTTGAGGACAATAACCGCCACCTGTGCCGATTATCGGGCCGCCGCTACCATCGATTTAGAGCATGATCGTCAGGATTTAGACCGGAAAATTTCCTCTCCCCTCTTGGTTCTTTGGGGAAAAAAAGGTTTCATTGCACGTCAATACGATGTGATCGCTCTTTGGCAGCAGCGAGCTAATCAAGTCACTGGACAGGCGATCGCCAGTGGTCATTTTTTACCGGAAGAAGCACCGGAAGAGACGGGACAGGCGATCGAGGATTTTCTTCGCTAAGTAAAGAGATTGACGGCAGAATTCTCTGAGTTAGGAGTCAGATTTTTCAATCAATTACTGGTCAAATATTATTATGCAAATGCTAAAATATTCCCTGATCGTCCCCATCTATAACGAGGAAGAAACTATTGCCGAACTATATCGCCGGGTGAGTGCCATCATGAATAATTTAGATGGGGAGGTAGAATTAATCCTAGTAAATGATGGTAGTAAAGATAGTTCCTTAAAACTGCTGCGAGAACTGCACAAAGCTGATTCACGAGTGTGTTATATCAGTTTCGCCCGCAATTTTGGTCATCAAGCGGCGGTAACTGCTGGACTTAATTTTTGCCGAGGACAAGTAATTATTGTTTTGGATGCCGACCTGCAAGATCCGGCTCTTCGGTTTGTCTTATGCAACGTACAGGGTTATAAGGAATGAAACTCTTATAGGGAAAGACATTTGGCGATTTTTGTTAATTGTTTTCGATCTAGAGCGAACTAATTAATTAAATCTCTTGCCAGATAAGGATTTAGTCGATTTATGCCACCCTATCGAACCATACTAAGTAACGAAGAACCCAAGATCCACCTGAATTAATTCCCCAAATGATTGAAAAATGGCAAGAGGGGTATCAAGTAGTTTATGCCCAAAGAACCAAAAGAAAACAAGAAAGTTGGTTTAAAAAACTGACTGCCTATCTCTTTTATCGTTTGCTTAAAAGACTAGCCGATGTGGATATTCCCGCCGATACAGGAGACTTTTGTTTAATGGATCGTCAGGTGGTAGATCTATTAAATTCTCTCCCGGAAAGAAATCGTTATATTCGTGGGTTGCGCGCTTGGATTGGCTTTCCACAAACTGCGGTTAAATTTGAGCGGGATGCGCGCTTTGCCGGGGAAGTAAAATATACCTTTAGCAAATCATTATCTTTAGCTATTAATAGCCTAGTATCTTTTTCCCGTGTCCCCTTACGTTTTGCCACCTATCTAGGATTATTTTCTGCCCTGATATCTTTGATTATGGCTCTGTTAGTATTATATTGGCGTTTACAGCAACCCGACTCACCGATCACGGGTTTTGCCACGATTATGATCGCTATATTTTTTCTGGGTTCTGTACAGCTAATTAGCATCGGAATACTAGGAGAATATATCGGCAGAATTTACGAGGAAGTTAAAGGCAGACCCACCTACACAATTGCTGAGTTAGCTGGCTTACAAAATTCTTGATTATTGTCAGTAGGAATCGCTAATTTTTTGCTGTTTTGCCCATCTAGATAAAACTTGATCCTCCCTAGCGATCGCTACTCATGCGGCCTTGGCGGAGAGTTTTTGGGTCTTGGAGAATCTCTGGACAATAACGATCGAGCATTCTTGGCCAGCGACGGACAGGCTCACAATCCCCGGTGACAGAGACAAGACGACCAAAAACGGAATTTTTTAGCCCAGTTTCACAGAGACGAAATTTCACCTCTGTTAGCTGGACTGATACCTGATTGGAATCGCTAATAATTTTCTCGAGGATTTGTGGCACCAGGATTTTCTTGGTAGGAAAAGCTGTTACCAAACTCGAATTCCTGTCCGTAGGCCTCCTCTCCGTGTTCAGGAACATCTAACCCTTCTGCTTCCGTATTCGGTTTAACCCGCAGCTCCATAAATAAACTGAGAACTTTCAGGATGACAAAAGTACCCACGGCAGCAAAGATATAAGTAGCGGCAACGCCAACAAATTGCGTCCAGACTAAGCCGGGGTTGCCAAATAGTAAACCGTCATTACCCAAGGAATTAACCGATTTAGTCGCAAAAACCCCCGTAAGGATTGCCCCTACCGTCCCACCCACACCATGGACGGGATAGGTATCCAAAGAATCATCAAAGCGCAATTTTGCCCGCAGACTAACCGCAAAAAAACAGGTAAGGGCAGTGATCGAACCAATGAGAATCGCCCCAATCGGCAGTACATAGCCGGCAGCGGGAGTAATACCCACTAATCCCCCTAAAAATCCACTAGCAATACCGATCGCTGTCGGTTTACCCCGTAAAATCCATTCTATAAGCATCCATGTCAAACCACCAGCCGAAGCGGCGATCGTGGTATTAACAAAAGCTGTGGCTGCCAGCGAACTAGAAGAAAGCGCGCTACCCCCATTAAAACCAAACCAACCGAACCAGAGTAAACCGATACCCAGGAGAACAAAAGGCACATTATGGGGTGCATAGGCTTGGACACCAAAACTACGCCGCGGACCGATCACCCAAGCGGCTACCAGTGCAGAAATCCCGGAACTAATGTGAACAACGGTTCCACCGGCGAAATCCAGCGCCCCAGTCGCCGCCAACCAACCCTTACCCCAAACCCAGTGAGCTAGGGGAGAATAGATCAAGGTGGACCAAAGCAGTAAAAACCAAAAATAGGCTTTAAAGTTGACCCGTTCCACGATCGCACCCGAAATTAAAGCCGGGGTGATGATCGCAAACATCATCTGATAGACCATAAACACTTGATGGGGAACGGTGGGTGCATAACCGATATCGTCAGGTGCGGCGGCGGTGACACCGTTGAGAAAAATCCAATCTAGTCCCCCGATAAAAGCTTCAATTCCCTCGCCAAAACCACTTTTACCCGGGGTGACATCGAAAGCGAGACTATAACCCCAAAGCACCCAAGTTACACCGATGACGCCCATGGCCACCAAACTCATCATCATGGTGTTGAGGACGTTACGGGAACGCACTAAACCCCCATAAAAAAAAGCCAGTCCGGGGGTCATTAATAAAACTAAAGCCGACGAGATCAGCATCCAAGCTGTATCTCCAGCACTAATCGGATTGGGGGGAGCGGCGGCGATGGTTTCCGCAAAAACCGGGGCAACTCCGCAATTGAATCCCAGTCCCAGCAAAAGCATGGTTATTCCTACGATCTTTTTCATTGTCGGTTGGTGGTTAGTAGCAAGATTAATTTTTTCTGTCCGTAAAGAGATAAAAACCGAAAGAGAAAAGGTTTAGAAGGCAATTATAGCCACCGATCGCATCGGGGCGAGGCCTTCTTCCTTTTCTCTTTAACTTTGTCGGGGATAAGTTAATCTATCTTTACAAGGTTTAACCTAACGAGTGCTAGGCGTTTCCATGTCAACACTGGAAGCATAATAGCCACTGGCAACGATATCGGACTCCTTGACGAAACCGCTATAGGCTTCCATTCCGTGTTCACCCACATCCAGACCTTCCAATTCTTCTTCGGGAGTAACACGAATACCGAGGGTAGCCTTGAGGATTGTCCAAACAATACCACTAACAATCACGGTAAATGCCCCTACTGCCACAATCCCGATAATTTGGTTAATAAACAGTTGGAATTGACCGGTGATTAAACCCGCATCTTTGTTGAAGATACCGACGGCTAAAGTTCCCAACACACCACAGACGAGGTGAACGGAAGTCGCACCCACGGGGTCATCAATTTTCAGGTTATCGAAGAAAGCCACCGAGTAAACCACGACCACACCGGCAATTAAACCGATGATTGCCGCCGACCAATAGGATACACCATCACAACCGGCAGTAACGGCTACTAAACCGGCCAGAATACCGTTAATAATCATCGAAAGGTCGGGTTTACCATCTTTTGCCCAAGCGGTAAAGGTAGCGGCAATGCCGCCCGCGGCCCCGGCGAGGTTAGTGGTGACAGCGATATAGGGTACAGTTTCATTAACTGCTAAAGCAGAACCGGGGTTAAAACCAAACCAGCCAATCCAGAGAATCAAACAACCCAGGGTCGCAATACTCATGTTATGGCCGGGTAAGGCACTGGTGCGACCGTTGATGTATTTACCCATTCTCGGGCCGAGAATTGCCGCCCCGGTTAAAGCAGACCAACCACCCACCGAGTGAACCACCGTCGAACCGGCGAAGTCTTTAAAACCAAGGTCAGCTAACCAACCGCCACCCCAAACCCAGTGACCGGTGATTGGGTACATGATACCGACGATAATTAAGCTAAAAACGAGGAAATCGACGAATTTAATCCGTTCTGCCACGGCCCCAGATACAATGGTTGCCGCCGTTCCCGCGAAAGCGACTTGGAACAGGAAGAACACCGAAGTGGGCAAATATTTCGGCATGGCGTAGGTGGCAGGATCGCTACTGCTGAGGAACCAACCTCCTGTACCGAAAAATTCGTTACTGACAGACCCGAACATCAGGGAGAAACCGATCGCCCAAAATGATATGGTGGAGAGGGCGAAAACGATCAGGTTTTTGGCCAGAACGTTAACGGCGTTTTTCTGGCGACAGAATCCCGTTTCTAGCATCGCAAAACCTGCGTTCATAAAGATCACGAGGATGGCGGCAATTAAAACCCAGATTGTATTGAGGGCGTTTTGGACATCTTCGGGAGTTAAGGGTTTCGCGTCTTGGGCGTGTACGGCCGCGTTCCCAACCACAAAAATAATCGCGGACAAGGGAACACAGGCTAACCAGACAGGGTTAATTTTCGGTAACAAACCGACAAGTTCCCCGGATTTTCGAGCAATTCGTTTCATCGTTAATTTGTTTACTTTGTTGAGTTAGTAGGTCGATTCATTACTATTGAAAATAATTACCGAGCAATTATGTCAGTTCAACCGCTAAATCCTAGGAACAGGGGTCAATCACGTCAGAAGACCAAACACCTATGGATTTATCTTGATCTGTGAGTAGTCAATGTTTTTTGATCTTTGTTTTTTTGATTTGAGATTTCTGTATCCTCTGATACGTTTAACTTTAAAATAATAAAAGTATAGAAGTGATCAATAATTTAGTTATCAGATGCGAGTTATCAGTTCACTGATTACTGTTTACTGATCACTGAAAAAAAGCTCCCCACTGATCACTGTTTACTGTTTACTGATCACTGATCAAGTCTCCCCTTCTTTGGAGAAATAAACCATGGCCCAGGCAACGGAATTTGATCGCACAATGATGCAAAGATGTCTAACCCTTGCTAGGCAAGGCTTGGGGCGGACTTCTCCTAATCCTTTGGTGGGTGCTGTGATCGTTCAAGAGGGGACAATTATCGGCGAAGGTTTTCACCCAGGGGCCGGACAACCCCATGCAGAGGTTTTCGCCCTGAGACAGGCAGCAGAAAAAGCGCGTGGTGCCACTTTATACGTCAATCTCGAACCCTGTAACCACTATGGACGTACTCCCCCCTGTAGCGAGGCAATTGTGCAAGCAGGCATTAAAAAAGTGGTGGTAGGGATGATCGATCCTAATCCCTTGGTGGCGGGGAAAGGCATTCAAAGATTAGAATCGGCAGGTATCGAGACGCTGGTGGGAGTGGAGGAGTCAGAATGTCGTCAACTCAATCAGGGTTTTATCCATCGCATCACCGCTAAAAAACCCTTCGGTATCCTCAAATATGCCATGACTCTCGATGGCAAAATTGCCGCCACTAGCGGTCATAGCGCTTGGATTACTAGCCCCGCTTCTCGCCAAATAGTCCATCGACTGCGATCGGCCTGTGATGCGATTATCGTCGGCGGTAGCACTGTCCGTCAAGATAATCCTCACCTAACCACTCACGGCCTCTCCGATCATAATCCCCTGCGCGTGGTCATGACTCGATCGCTCGATTTGCCCCCCTCCGCCCATCTTTGGGATACCAGTCAATTTCCCACGCTTGTTTATACACAAATTGATTCTAATGTCAAGCTTAAGCAACAATTATTAACAAAAGGCGTGGAAGTGATCGAACTAACCGAGGTGACACCCACTTTAGTGATGGAAAATCTCTATCAGAGGGGATTTTGTCAGGTTTTGTGGGAGTGCGGCGGCGGTTTAAGCGCCGCAGCGATCGCTGAGGACATGGTACAAAAAATTATCGCTTTTATTGCGCCCAAAATCATCGGGGGAATCCAGGCACCCACTGCCGTGGGTGATTTAGGATTCCAGTTAATGAGCCAAGCTTTACAGTTAGAAAATGTCACGGTTAATTATCTCAATCCCGATATTTTGATTGAGGCATATCTGCAAAGTAAACAGTAGAGCTACTGCAATTCACCCTCAATCGGCAAATCTCAACCAACCGCTTGTAAAAGTCAAAAAGTCATCGATAACCACGATAATCTGGCACTTACCCCTGATTTTTGCGAGCGAGTTCTAGAAATCGCCCCGCTGCCGTCAAATCCCTTTATCAGTACGGTTATCCCCCTAGAAGAAGTTGGGCAATCGCTCTGTGATCAATAGTGCCATGATCTAGCAAAATAAAAAAGTTAGAATAGTCAAGCCCTTAGTGATTGAACGTATGACGGTACTCGAAAAAGGTAATATCACGATTCATACCGAGAATATCTTCCCTATTATCAAAAAATCTCTCTACACTGACCATGAAATTTTTCTACGGGAATTGATATCCAATAGTGTTGATGCCATCTCGAAATTAAAAATGGCTTCTTTAGCAGGAGAAGCAAGAGGAGAAGTCCCCGAACCAGAAATTAATCTCGCCATCGATAAAGAAAATCGTACCCTATCAATTACCGATAATGGTATCGGGATGACGGGGGAAGAAATCAAGAAATATATTAACAAGGTTGCCTTTTCCAGTGCGGAAGAATTTATCAATAAATACCAAAAATCAGCCAACGATTTAATCGGTCATTTTGGACTAGGTTTTTATTCGGCTTTTATGGTGGCTAAAAAGGTAGAGATTGATACTCTTTCCTATCAGGAAGGGGCTACCCCTGTCCATTGGTCTTGTGATGGTTCTCCAGAGTTTGAACTAACCGATTCTTCCCGCAGCCAAATCGGCACAACTATCACCCTCACTTTAATGGATGAGGAAGGGGAATATTTAGAACCTGCCCGCATTCGCCAGTTAGTCAAAACCTACTCAGATTTTATGCTCGTTCCCATTAAAATTGATGGGGAAGTGATTAATCAACAACGGGCTTTATGGAAAGAATCTTCTCAAAATCTGACTAAAGAAGACTACCTAGAATTCTATCGTTATCTCTATCCTTTCCAAGAAGAACCTTTACTCTGGGTACATCTGAATACCGATTATCCTTTCTTGCTCAATGGCATTCTTTATTTTCCCAAACTCAGACCGGATGTGGATGTCTCAAAAGGACAATTAAAGTTATTCTGTAATCAGGTTTTTGTCAGCGATCATTGCGAGGAAATTATTCCCGATTTCCTGATACCCTTGCGAGGAGTTATCGATAGTCCAGATATTCCTTTAAATGTGTCTCGAAGTGCTTTAACCAAAGATCGCACCGTTCGCCGTATTGCCGATTTTATTGCCAAAAAAATTGCTGATCGCCTCAAATCTCTCTATAACGAAGACGCAAAAGAATATATTCGTTGTTGGGGAGATGTGGGAACTTTTATTAAATTTGGTTCCCTGAAAGAGGATAAATTTAAACAGCAGGTAGAAGATATTTTAATCTATCGGACTACCTACAAACCCCTAGAAACCCCAGTACAAGTGGCAGTGCAAACCGCCGAAGGTGACGCATGGCAAGAAGCAACGGCGAAAACTCCCCTAGAAGCGATCGAACAGGAAGGTTATACTACTCTCAAAGCCTACCTAGAACGCCATAAAGAACGCCACGAAAATCGAGTTTTTTACTGTACCGATCCTCGTAGCCAATCCACCTACGTTGAACTCTACAAAAATCAAGGGTTAGAAATCCTTTTCTTTGATTCTTTCATCGATACTAATTACTTTATTCCTTTCCTAGAAAGAGAATACTCCGATGTGAAATTCACCCGGGTTGATTCTGAATTAGACTCGACGCTGCTCGAACAGGATCAAGCTAGTGAAATTATCGATCCCGCTAGTAATAAAACCCGGGCTGAATTGATCAAAGAAATCTTCGCCAAAGCCCTCGATAATTCCCGCATCAATATCAAAACTGAAGCTTTGAAATCCGATGATCCCCAGGGTACTCCCCCGGCAATTGTCTTACTTCCAGAAGCGATGCGACGCTTACAGGAAATGACGGCAATGATGCAACAAAAAGCCATGGCTTTCCCCGAAGAACATATTCTGATGATTAATACTAATCATCCCCTAATTCAACAGATTATCCAGATTAGTCAGGGAAGTATTGTTACCGGTAGCGGCGAATCTCCATCGGCGCAATTAGCGAAAATGCTCTGTCAGCACGTTTATGATTTAGCTTTAATCGCTCAAAAAGGATTTGATGCCGAGGGAATGCAAGCTTTTGTGGAACGTTCCAATCGCGTTCTGACTAAGCTAACCGAAAAGATTTAATCTATTGCCAAACTTTAGCTGTTTCGATATGCTAAGAGTGTGTTAATTCACACTCTATTTTTTTAGCCCGATCAATATGATCTAACGATAAGCTATCTTGCCGCCGTCAGCCTTGAATCAGTTATCAGTTATCAGTTATCAGTTATCAGATGTAAGTTTTCAGTTCACTTATACTGTTTACTGTTTACTGTTTACTGTTTACTGATAAGTAGGGAGGCACAATTATTTGTAGGATGGGTTAGGGGTAGCGTAACATGAGCGGGCGTTGGGTTTCATGCTTCAACCCAACCTACGTTCTGTTTACTGATAACTGTTTACTGATAACTGATAACTGATAACTGAAAAATGCGCTTACCCACCCTCAAATATGAGCGAGGAACCTTAATTCTCCATCCACCACCAAAAGGGAAAAAATGGCTAGATTTTGCCACTTGGGATGATCGTATTGAAAGATTTCGCATTTTGGCCATTCATTATCGTCCTCTCGTGGAAACCCTACAGGAGGAGGGCATTAACTTCCAAGATGAAGCAAAAGCTTTCAACAATTTAGAATTAATTGCCAGTTTTGAACGGGAACCCTACCCCCACCAAACGGAAGCGTTAATCGCTTGGAAAAAATCCCAGAGAAGGGGTGTTATCGTCCTTCCCACCGCTGCCGGCAAAACCTATCTTGCCCAATTAGCTCTACAATCGACTCCCCGCAGTACCTTAATTATCGTGCCGACTATTGATTTAATGCACCAATGGTATGCCCAGATGTTGGCGGCTTTTCCCGATGCCGAGGTGGGATTATTAGGGGGAGGTTCTAAGGATAATAGTGCTATTTTAATCGCCACCTATCAAAGTGCGGCAATTTATTCAGAAACTCTTGGCAATCGTTACGCTTTTTTGATTTTTGATGAATGTCATCATTTACCATCGGATTTCTTTCGGAAAATAGCGGAAGATTCGATCGCACCCTATCGTTTAGGCTTAACAGCAACACCGGATCGCGGTGATGGTAGTCATCAAGATTTAGATTATCTTATTGGTGCAATTGTTTATCAAAAAAGTCCCCAAGACTTGTCAGGAAAAGCCCTAGCGGATCATGAAATAATTCAAATTAAAGTGAAACTATCTGCCAAAGAACAGGAAAAATATCAAGAAGCAATTAAAATTCGCAATGATTTTTTAAGAAGAAATAATCTCAGTTTGTCTGGTTTAGATGGTTGGCAAAATTTTGTCATGATTAGTGCCAGAAGTAGCGAAGGGCGCCGGGCGATGTTAGCGCACCGGGAGTCGAAGGAAATATCCTCCGGAACCCAGGGAAAATTGCGGATTTTAGCCGAGTTAATTTGTGAACACTATCCGGAACCAATTTTAATTTTTACCAACGATAATGCCACAGTTTACCGCATTTCCGAAAGCTTTTTAATACCTGCCATAACCCATCAAACTCCCGTGAAAGAACGCCATGAAATCCTGACCCGTTTTCGTCAGGGAGAATACAAAATTCTGGTGACTTCCCATGTTCTCAATGAAGGGGTTGATGTGCCGGAAGCGCGCATCGCGATTATTTTATCGGGAACCGGTTCCACTAGGGAATATATTCAGCGTTTAGGACGGGTGTTAAGAAAAGGCCAACAAGAGGATAAACGGGCGATTTTGTATGAAGTGATAGCCGAAAATACCACGGAGGAAAAAACCTCCCAACGACGACGGGGAGAGCATAAAAATAAAACTAGCTATAAAACCGGTAATCGACAATTGGAATTATTGCCTTCTGCTCCGAAAAAATCTTTTTCTTTCCCGAAAGCTGCCGAATCTTCTACCCCTTGGGTAAGTTCTCCGGAGTCAGAGGAAGAATAGAAAATTTCTCTGGGGATTTTCCTCTATAATAAAGGTAAGTAGGTAGGTGTTAAAAGTTGTCAGATACCCCCCTTATCAAGGGGGGCAGGGGGGATCCCCCCGCCTATCGGCACCCCCCTTATCAAGGGGGGCAGGGGGGATCAGAGGCAAAATCTATCTTCAATTTAATTATAACTACTTACTTAAAAAATCTAGATTGATACCCCTATGACCGAACTTGCCCAACAAAAATGTCAACCTTATCAATCGGGTTCTTCTCCTATCACTGCCGAGGAAATTACCGCTTTACAGGCTAAAATTCCCGATTGGAATCTCTTAGAATACGAGGGTATTCCCCGTCTGCAAAAACTCTATAAATTTGCCAATTTTCAAGGGGCAATCGCCTTTACTAATGCCGTGGGAGAAGCGGCGGAAAAAGAAGGCCATCACCCCGCTTTATTGACAGAATGGGGTAAAGTTACCGTTTCTTGGTGGACCCATGACGTGGGCGGATTACATCAAAATGATTTCATCATGGCTGCCCGTACCGATGATATTTATCGTCAACAAAAGGCTTAATCGTAGGCGCGAATCATCGCTTGGGTTCCCTGTTTAATTCCCTTGCCTTCGTCCAATTCCGCTACTACTTTAAATAAAGCTTCCGCTAAATCTGTCCCGGGCAGAATTTCCCCGGCTGTCTGGGCAGTTTCTTTAACTAATCGCAAATCTTTTAAAATATGTTCAATCATAAAAGCTGGCTGTAAATCTTGGGCGAGGATTTTTGGTCCCAAATTTTCCAAAGCCCAAGAACCTGCCGCCCCCGTTTTACAGACTTCTATGACTAAATTGGGGTCTAATCCTTGAATTTTTGCCATTTTTAGAGCCTCACACAGCGCCACCATGTGAACCGCCCCCAAGACTTGATTACAGAGTTTTACCGCTTGTCCGTTGCCGATTTCGCCACACCAGCGAATAGTTTTGCCCATGGCTTGAAAACAGGGCAGACAAGTCTGAAAATCCGCTTCTTTCCCTCCCACCATAATAGTTAAACTGCCGTTTTTCGCCCCAATATCGCCCCCAGAGACGGGAGCATCGAGAAAACGGAGATTATTTTCCTCTAGCTTTTTACCAATGATCCTAGCGGCTTGAGAGCCAATGGTACTCATATCCACCACCAGAGTTCCCACCGCTGCCGATTCCATGACACCCCCCGGTCCTAAAATTACCGCCTCCACGTCAGGCACATCCCCGACGCAGGTAAAGACAATCTCGGCATCCCTGACGGCGGCGGCGATACTAGAACAAATGTTCGCACCAGCTGCCCCGGCAATGGTTATCCCCGGCGCCTCTGGGGTACGATTCCAAGCATTGACAGCAAAACCTTGACGGACAAGATTAGTCGTCATCGGCGCTCCCATCACTCCTAATCCTAAAAAGGCAATTTTTTGACTCATAATTTTGGTAATCAAGGGAACAGGGTGTGGGGAAGTGGGGAAGTGGGGAAGTGGGGAAGTGGGGAGGTGGGGAAGCTGTTTCATCACCCTATCACCCCAAAACCCTATCACCCTATCTCCTGACAACCGACGGCTAAACTAATTCTACCATTTGCAGAAATTGGGCTTCTGAAAGGGTTTTAATGCCTAATTTTTGAGCCTTTTTGAGTTTCTCACCGGGGGCTTTACCGAGGAGAATATAATCAGTGTTCGCACTGGGGGAACTGGTAACAGTACCACCGACATTAATAATCAATGATTTCGCTTTCTCGCGACTGATTTTGCTGAAGGTTCCTAGTATAACTACGCTTTTTCCCCTTAGGGTATTTTCGGCGGATTCTTGACTCGTTTGGACTATCTCCGCTGCGGGTTGCACTTCTAAACTTGTATCGGCAACCGGTATTTTTTCGGATGCTACTACCGGAGTTTCCTCGGCAATCACCGGGGGAGTTTCCTCGGCAATCACCGAGGGAGTTTCCTGCTCTTCTACTACCGGAGTTTCACTAATAATTGCTGCTGGTTCATTAGTGGTAATAGGGGCAGTTTGTGGAGAGAAATCGTCTCTTTCTTGCTTTAGGTTTTGAATTTGAACCTCTAAAGCGGCGATTTCTTTTTGCTTAGTTGCTAACTCACCCTCAAACTTAATTTTTTCCTTTTCTAAAGCTTTATCTGCCGTTTTTTTGACTTCTAAATCTTGAGTTAGTTGGCGATTTTGTTGGCTTAATTCCTCGATATGACGGGAAGTTGTGGTTTCTAATTGGTCTTTTTCGGCACTTAACTGGTGTAGTTGAATCTCTAAATTAGAAATGTTTTCCCGATAGGTTTCTAGCTGTTGCGGTAACTGGGTTAATTCCTGTAATTGCCCTTCTAAATTAGCAATTGTTGCCTGAGAATCAGCCAATTGTTGCGGTAACTGGTTTAATTCCTGTAATTGCCCTTCTAAATCAGCATTTTTTGCCTGAGAATCGGCCAATTGTTGCGGTAACTGGTTTAATTCCTGTAATTGCCCTTCTAAATCAGCAATTTTTTCGGCAGCAGTGCTTAATTCTGCCGATAATTCCCCTTTCTGGGCTGCTAAAGCTTGTAACTCCAGTTTAGCTGCTTCGAGATGAGCGCCGAGACTGTCCTTTTCGGCGGTTATGGCTGTCACTTGAGCGACGGTTTCTTGGAGTTTTATAGTTAAATTGTCGCATTCTTGGCCTAAAGAGAGCGATCGAGTTTGACTTGCGGCTAAATCTTCGCTGAGAGACTTTTTTTGCTGCTCTAACCCGGTAATTTGACCCTGTAAGCTGGCTATTTCTTGCTGTCCTCGCTCATACTGTTCTGTTTGGTGAGCCAGATTCTGTTCTAAGGTTTGAATTTGACCTTGCCAGCTGGGAATTTGGGCGGCTAAATCGCTTAATTCCTGGTTTTTATGCTCTAAATCGGCCACTTTCGCCCTTAATTCCCTGGCTTTTTCTAGCTCTTGCTGTAAGAGAGTTTTATCCTGTTCTAGGGTCTGAATTTGACTATAGAGAGAGGTGGTCTGTTTTTTGGTCAAATCAAATTGACGGTTAATTTCACCTTTTTGCTGCTCTAGAGTTTGAATCTGTGCCTCTAGGCTAGTAATTTGGGCTTTTTCTCCCTCTAATTGCTCCATCAGACCAGCTTTCTCCGCTTCTATTTCCTTAGCGGTGGTTTTCAGGTGTTCGATTTCACCCTCACCTATATGGACAGCTTGCTGGAGGGACTGGAGAGAATTTTCTAAATCCGTAGCTTTGTGCTGTAATTGGGCGGAATGTTGTTCTATGTGAATTATTTTGGCGTGCAGCTGCTGATTTTCATCTTTTAAGTCTGATTGCGCCACGTCTAAACCCTTGACTTGAGCCAACAAATCTGAGTTACTTTGCTGTAATTGCGCTTGTGCGGCTAAAAGGGCGGTATTTTTGCTGACGAGACCAGAGCGCGACCAGAGGAATAGTCCTCCGAAAACAGCACTTAAACCTAATCCTTCATAAATTAATTCGTTGAGCATATCTACCCTCCTAGACAAGCGAAAAACAGTCACCTAACCGAACTGATGCGGCAATTTTGGTTATAGACCTACATCTCTACTTATATCAGTTACGGGGTGCATTCGGGGGAAGGGCGGGGAAAAAGTCACTTCTTTCATCCCGGTGTAAAAAGGTGATTTAGCTATTCGCGTCATGCTAACTTGTATCTGATCCCATTCTTGGGTAATTTCCAGGTCAATTTCTTCCTGATGATTAAAATAGTAGCCCATGGCCGCATGAGCTATAGTTGATAATTATCCATTGTCAATTGCCTATTATCCATTGACCGCGATCGCCTTTTGACCTTTGACCCCTTCCTCTTAAACTGCGATCGCTGATTAGTTGATAGTCAATAATTGATTGAAAAAACACGGATGAGAAGCTAGGGATTTTTTCTGGGCCAAGTCGCTAGAATGGGACTAGACTCCTCAAGCTTGAAGACTCTTCCTATGTCAGACGCTGTAACGATCGCCGATATTTACAAGTTATTTGAAAGAACTGAGGCCCAATTTGCCGAGTTTCAAAAGGAAGCTGATCGCCGCAGTGCCGAAGCCGATCGCCGCAGTGCCGAAGCTGATCGCCGCAGAGAGGAAGCTAATCGCACGATGGAAGAATTAAAAAAACAGGTACAAGAAACGACCAAAGCCGTTAATAACCTAACAACACGCTGGGGCAGATTCGTTGAAGAAATAGTAGAGCCTGCTGTTGTGCGTTTATTTCAGGAACGGGGCATTGATGTCACCCAAACGATGAGTCGCTTGAAAAGTAAGCGTCCTGGGGCGGCAATGGAGATTGATATTGTGGCGGTGAATGGGAGCGAGTTGG